>OHFR01000204.1_pt1 | contig 32886 bp, 35 predicted proteins | sample 1567531 | NCBI WGS metagenome assembly OHFR01 (sample SAMEA3879597, study PRJEB24766) | human gut metagenome | biome: human-associated habitat; feature: feces | place: USA | collected 1985/1987
CCACCTTTACAACCCACGTTGTATCTTCCTCGGGAACAGACACCTATTCCGCAATCGCCGCGGCGCTCGGCTCGCTTAAAGGTCCTAAGCACGGCGGGGCGAATATAAAGGTGTGCGCTATGTTTAACGATATAAAGGAAAATGTGCGCGACTGGAACGATGAGGAGGAAATATCCGCTTACCTAAAAAAGATACTCCACAAAGAGGCATTTGATAAAGCAGGGCTTATTTACGGCGTAGGTCACGCGGTATATTCGGTTTCAGACCCGCGTGCCGAGGTCTTTAAGGGCTTTGTAAAGTCGCTTTCCGAGGAAAAGGGGCTTGACCGCGAATACGCGCTTTACTCCGCTGTTGAAAGGCTCGCCCCAGAAATAATAGCGGGGGAAAGAAAAATGTATAAGGGTGTCAGCGTAAACGTAGACTTTTACAGCGGCTTTGTTTACGATATGTTAGGGCTGCCGCACGAGCTTTACACACCGCTTTTCGCAATAGCGCGTATAGCCGGCTGGAGTGCCCACAGAATAGAAGAGCTGCTTAACGCCGGAAAGATTATCCGCCCGGCATATATGAGCGTTCAGCCGCACCGCGAATATCTTTCTATGGATAAAAGATGAATAATTAAAAAATGAGCGTGTCGAATTATTCGACACGCTCATACCGTTTTATAGCGTCCTGTAATTATTTGAAATATCTATTAAGCAAGCCCTCAAACGCTCTGCCATGTCGGGCTTCGTCTTTTGCCATTTCATGAACGGTGTCGTGAATAGCGTCAAGATTAAGCTCCTTTGCAAGCTTTGCCAGCTCAAATTTGCCCATTGTGGCGCCGTTTTCGGCATCTGCGCGCATTTCATGAACAGTGTCATGGATTGCATCAAGATTCAGGGCTTTGGCACGTTTTGCAAGATCTGTTTTGCCAGCGGTTGCTCCGTTCTCTGCCTCTACACGCATCTGCAGGTTTTTCTTGGTGCTGTCGGTAACAACCTCGCCCAAAAGCTCGGCAAACTTTGCAGCGTGCTCAGCCTCCTCAAAAGCTGCCTTTTCCCAGTAAAGCCCGATTTCGGGATAGCCCTCTCTGTGGGCTACGCGCGCCATTGCAAGGTACATTCCCACCTCGGTGCACTCGCCGTTGAAGTTTTCACGCAGACCGTCGATTATTCTCTGGTCTACACCCTTAGCTATGCCTACAACGTGCTCAGCCGCCCAGGTTTTCTCAGCCGCCTGCTCAGCAAACTTTGATGCCGGAGCATGGCAGATGGGGCACTCCTCGGGAGCGGACTCGCCCTCATAAACATAACCGCAAACAAGACATACAAACTTTTTCATTTTTTATTCCTCCAAAAAATTATTTTTGTTTTTTGCACTCTTCACAGACGCCGTATTCAATATAAACCGAGGTTTCCGGCTCAAAGCCGTGCTCACGGGCGACATCTGCCAGCGGGTCGCCGTGCATGGGGGCATCGGCAATTTTGCCGCAAAGGCGGCAGTGCAAATGCGCATGCGGGGCGGGATTACCGTCAAAATGTTCAAACCTGTCACCCACCGAAAGCGAAAGTATTTCGCCGGTTTCGCTTAAAGCTGCAAGATTACGGTATACAGTGCCGAGACTTATATTTGGTATAACCTCTTTTACACGCGAATATACCCAAGCGGCGGTGGGATGTGTGTCAGTTGAGCGGAGAACCTTGATTATTTCCTCACGCTGCCGTGAAAAGTTTTTCATCATATCACCTAAATCAGTAATGATTACTGCTTTCATTATAACAGATAATTTCCATTTGTCAAGAACTTTTTTTCAAATGTAGGCTTTTATATAATCCCGCTTACAAACACGGTGGATAAAAAGCCTATGTCGCCCGAAAATCTGGCGGCTGCTGCTCGGTTAATGAGCTATACGAAAAATTTTTACCGCCGATTATTCGCATTTTATTTCACTTTTTAAAAAGCGTTTCGGAATAACGCCCAAAAAGTACCAAAAGCGATAATCGGCGGTAAAGAAATTTGAATTAAGGTTAATCCTTTGACTTGAATATCATAACGAGCGGGAGCACATAGGGAATAACGGGCACAAATAACTGTAAGGCTAATTCCAACCCAAGCTCAGAGAAAAAGAACGGGAACATTAACAGGGCAAGAAAAATAAGCGGACCTAATGCTGCAACCAGAGCGATTGCGAATATGTATATGGCTCTTGTTCGGTTAAGCTTATTCGCGCACAAAAGCGCGCCGAGAGCGGCATAATCGGCGGCGGATATAACAGCGGGCAGTATTGCTAAAATTGCAAAATTCCGTGCGGGATGCTTTACAAAGCAGCAGGTAAAGTAAATACCCACAGCCAAAAACGCGGCTGAAATTAAAAATGAAAGGCAAATAGGGAAAATTCGCTTTTTCATAAATTATACCTCGGTTTATTTTTCTATAAACTCCAAAATATCGTTCATAACGTCCTGTCTGCAAATATCATTGTGTATTTCGTGGCGGCAGTTTTCATAAAGCTTTATAGTAACGTCCTCCATACCTGCGGCTTTAAGCTTTTTATAAACCGTTTTAACGCCCTTGCCGTAATTCCCAACGGGGTCGTGCGTGCCTGAAATTAAGAGTACAGGGAGATTTTTGCGCATATTTTTAAACCAGGCGCCGCGATTGCTGAGCTGATTCAGCTTTACAAGGTCGTGCATGGCAGATACCGTGAATTTAAAGGTGCAGTATTCGTCAGCTGCATATTTTGCGGTGACCTCGCGGTCGGAGGTGACCCAATCGTACTCGCTTTCCCCCTCAAAGCGCTTGTTATACGCGCCGAAGGCGATATTGTTTATAAGCTTAGAGCGGTGCTTTTCCCCGCAAAACAGCTGCATTATGTCGGTCAGCAGCAGCCCGAAGGGTGCTGCGGCATTGGGTCCGCCCGTTCCGCAAATTATGAATTTTTCAATTCCGTCGCCGTAATTTTCGGCGGCTATACGGGAAATAAACGAGCCCATTGAGTGCCCCATAAGGTAAAGCGGTTTATCGGGGAACATTTTTCTCACCGCGTCCTCAAAGGCTTTAACGTCGTTCACAAGGTATTTCCAGCCGTTGCGGTGGGCTATAAAGCCTAATTCATTTTTATTTTTTGCCGTTTCGCCGTGGCCTAAATTATCATAGCCGCAGCAAACATAGCCCTTTTCAGCCAAAAATGCGAAAATATGGTTGTAGCGCGCTATATATTCACACATACCGTGAACAATGTGGAAAATGCCCTTTATTTCGCCCTCGGGTATATAAATTCTGCCTTTAAGCGTGTGAATATTATCGGTGCAGGGCACCTCTATTGCTTTAAGCTCGTAATGCATAAATCTTCCTCCTTAAAAGGCTTTGGTGCTGCGCACGGCGCGTTTCCAGCCTTCCGTCATCGCTTCGCGGTGCTTAGCATTAATTGCCGGCTTAAACTCGGTCTGCTTATCGGGCAGGCGAAGTATCTCGTTTTTATTTTTCCAAAAGCCCACGGCAAGCCCCGCAAGATAAGCCGCCCCCGCGGCGGTAGCCTCGGTCTGCACGGGTCTTATAACCCCTACATCCGAAATATCCGCCTGAAACTGCATTAAAAAGTTATTTGCGGCAGCTCCGCCGTCCGCTCTTATATAATTAATGGGTAGCCCCGTGTCCGCCTTAAGCGCGATTATAAGGTCGTTGGTTTGGTAGGCTATGGCTTCAAGACAAGCCCTTATTATGTGGTTTTTGCCGCTGCCGCGCGTAAGCCCGCAAATTGTGCCGCGGGCGTACATATCCCAGTAGGGCGCGCCCAGCCCCGCAAAGGCGGGAACAATGTAAACCCCCGACGAATCGGGAACGGAAAGCGCCGCTTTTTCGCTTTCGGCAGCAGTGGCTATAAGCCCCAATTCGTCGCGCAGCCACTGAATGACCGCGCCGCCCACAAACACGCTGCCCTCAAGCGCGTAGCATATGTTGTCTCCCGCGTCGGCGGCAATGGTGGTTATAAGCCCGTTTTTGCTTTCAAACGCGGCGGCACCCGTATTCATAAGCAAAAAGCAGCCCGTGCCGTAGGTGTTTTTAATATCGCCCTCGCAAAAGCATTTCTGCCCGAAAAGCGCCGCCTGCTGGTCGCCTGCAATTCCCGAAACCGGTATTTCCGCGCCCAATATATTTACATTGCCGTAAATTTCGCTGCTTGAGCGCACCTCGGGCAGCATACACTTTGGGATTTGCAGTATCTCAAGTATTCTTTTATCCCAGGTAAGCGAGTGTATATCGTAAAGCATTGTTCTTGCGGCGTTTGTGCGGTCGGTAACGTGAATTTTGCCGCCCGAGAGTTTCCATATAAGCCAGGTATCAACCGTGCCGAAAAGCAGCTCGCCGTTTTCGGCTCTGTCGCGTGCGCCGGGCACGTTATCAAGTATCCATTTGATTTTGGTAGCGCTGAAATATGCGTCAATGCGCAGCCCCGTTGTTTTGCGTATATATTCCTCCAAGCCGTCTGCCCGCAGCCTATCGCACATTTCGGAGGTGCGGCGGCACTGCCACACTATCGCGTTATAAATCGGCTCGCCTGTATTTTTATCCCATATAATCGTGGTCTCACGCTGATTTGTAACCCCCACGGCGGCAATTTCATCGGCAGAGGCGCCTATTGCCGTTATAGCCTCAGTAACGGCGGCGTACTGAACCGAAAATATTTCCACGGGGTCGTGCTCTACAAAGCCGGGCTGCGGGTATATTTGTTTAAATTCCCTTTGCGCAGCCGACACGGCATTTCCGCCCTTATCAAAAAGCACGGCGCGGGCGCTCGTTGTTCCCTCGTCAAGCGTTAAAATATACTTTTTCATATCGCACCGTTTTTTACTATTATTCGCGGAACGCGCGGGGATATGCCGCAGATTATTTCATAATTTATGGTGCCGCACATATCCGCAAGCTCTTCAACGGGTAATTCCTTGCCGAATAAAATTACCTCGTCGCCCTGCTTTACGTTTTCAATATCCGTCACGTCAACCGACATCTGATCCATACATATCCTGCCTATTATAGGGGCTTTTTTGCCCTTTATTAAAACATAGCCTTTGTTTGAAAGCAGCCGCGGGTAGCCGTCGGCATAGCCTGCGGTTACTGTTGCGGTTTTCATTTCCCTTTCGGCGGTAAAGGTTCTGCCGTAGCTTACGGTATCGCCCTTTTTAACGGTTTTAACCATTGAAACAACCGATTTCACCGTCATTGCGGGTATAAAATCTTCTTTTAGCTTTAAGCCCGACGACGGGGTAAGTCCGTAAAGAATTATGCCCGGGCGGCACATATCAAGGTGCTTATCGGTATCAAGGCAGAAAGCCGCCGAATTGCAGCAGTGGCAAATTTTTGGGGTAAGCCCTGCCTTTATAAAGCGCTCCTTTGCCGCAATAAAGCGCGAATACTGCGCGGCGGTAAAGCCGTCCTCTTCTTGCGGGGTGCGGTCGGAAACGGCAAAATGCGTGAAAATTCCGCCGAAATCAAAGCCCGGCAGCCGCGCGGCGGCACACGCGTCATCAATCCCCGAAAGAGAATTATCACGGCAGTCAAACCCAATGCGGCTCATACCCGTATCAAGTTTTATGTGTATTTTAATTCTTACCTTATCCGCCGTGGCTTTTTTTGAGAGTGCGGCGGCGTATTCGGGGGAGTAAACGCTCTGGGTTATATCGTTAATATAAAGCTGCGAAGCCATACTAACAGGCGTATAGCCCAAAATAAGAATAGGCTTGGTTATACCGCAGCCGCGCAGCGTTACCGCCTCTTCTATATTTGAAACGGCAAAAGCGTTTGCCCCCTCCGCCTCAAGCAGGGGAGCTACGTTGCGCGCGGAGTGACCGTAGGCGTCAGCCTTTACAACCGCCATTATTTTAGCGCCCGCCGCCTCTTTTTTAATAATACCGAAGTTATGTACAAGGGCGTCAACATCAATTTCCGCCCAGGTTCTGTGAAGAAATTCCACTTTTATTTCCGCCTTATTTTTTAATAATATTATTGCCCAACTGTTTTTTTACCTTGCCCGCAAACGGAATACACACAAGACTTAAAAGCACCCAAAGGCAGGAATAGGGCATGCAGATCTGCCCGCCTATGTTCATTGGCATTTTGCTGTAATCCCAAACGTTCTTCTTTAAAATTATATTAAATACAACGCCGAAAATGAACTCAATGCCCGTAACAAAGGTGCTGCCTACAAGTCCTTTTATTAAAAGTCCCGCTTTTTTGAGCTTTTCGCTTATTGTGCCGAAGAACACAAAGCAAATACCGCCCGCCCCAAGCATTGACCAGTGCGTGTAGCCGCGCCACATAACCTCAATAAGCCCGTAGCCCACGGCGCCTATTGAAAAAAGCATAAATCTTATTTTTCGCTGTTTCATTTTATCACCCGTAGTTATTATGGGTGATAATTCTTTCGGCTATTCAGCCAAAGCCGTGCAGTAAAAATTACCGCCTGTTTCTCTTGGTAATTGCCAAAAGACGTATAAGCTGCGTAAGCGATACAAGCAGCGCCGCAACATAGGTCATAGCCGCGGCGGAAAGCACCCTGCGAACCGCTTTTTTCTCATCTTCCTTTATAAGCCCCGAATTGTCAAGCGTCACAAGCGCTCTGTGAGACGCGTTGAACTCAATAGGCAGCGTTAAAAGCTGAAAAAGCAGCGCCACGCAGAAGAAAATAACGCCCAGCTTCACAAGAAAATAAAAATCGAAGATAAGCCCGATTATAAGCAGCGGCATTGAAAGCTGCGAGCCCAAATTACATACCGGCAGTATTACCGAGCGCACCTTTATGGGCACATAGCCCTTTGAGTACTGAACGGCATGCCCCGCCTCGTGCGCGGCAACGCCCACGGCGGAAAGGTTGTTTGCGCCGTAAACCGAATCGGAAAGGCGTATAACGTTAGTCCTCGGGTCGTAGTGGTCGGTAAGATTGCCCGAAACGCGCTCTATTTTAACATTATATACACCGTTTGCTTCAAGCACCCGCCGCGCGGCGTCCGCTCCGGTAAGCGGCGAATGATGTGTGCTGTACTTTGAAAAAACCGTTTTTACCCTTATCTGCGACCAGAGCATTATTATAATTGCCGGAACTACAAGATAAATGTAAAGCGAGTCTATACCGTAGTAATAAAAACCACCCATAAAATATCAACTCCGAAAATCAAACATTAAAACGGAAGAGAACAATGTCTCCGTCCTTCATAACATATTCCTTGCCCTCGCTCCTTACAAGTCCCTTTTCCTTTGCAGCCGTCATGCTGCCGCCACATTCGTTTATAAATTCGTCAAAGTTTATAACCTCTGCGCGAATAAAGCCGCGCTCAAAGTCAGAGTGTATTTTGCCAGCCGCCTGCGGCGCCTTTGTGCCCTGCTTAATAGTCCAGGCGCGCACCTCTGGCTTGCCTGCGGTAAGGTAAGAAATAAGCCCCAAAAGGTGGTAGCACTTTTGAATCATACGGTCAAGCCCCGAGCGCTCAAGCCCCAATTCTTCAAGGAACATAACCTTTTCTTCATCCGAAAGCCCCGAAATTTCAGCCTCAAGGGCGGCGCATATCGGCAGAATTTCCGCCTTTTCGCGCTCGGCAATTTCCTTTACCGCGTTGTAGTTTTTGTTTGACTCTATGCCCGAGGTAAAGTCCTCCTCGCTCATATTGCAGGCGTAAATTACAGGCTTTGCCGAAAGCAGCGCCGTTGTGTCAAGCACGTTTTGCTCGGTTTCGTCGTTAATTTCAACCGAGCGGGCGGGTAACCCGTTTTCAAGGTGGGCTATAAGCCTTTTTAAGAAATCAACCTCGCCCTGCAGCGATTTATCACCCTTAAGCGCCTTTGCGGTTTTATCAAGGCGGCGCTGCGCCATTTCAATATCCGAAAAAATAAGCTCTAAGTTTATAGTTTCAATATCGCGCGCGGGGTCAACCGAGCCTTCAACGTGAATAATATCGTCGCTTTCAAAGCAACGCACAACGTGAACAATCGCGTCCACCTCGCGTATGTTGGAAAGGAACTTATTGCCAAGCCCCTCGCCCTTTGAAGCGCCCTTTACAAGCCCCGCAATATCCACAAATTCAATAACCGCCGGTGTAAACTTGTCCGGGTTATATATCTCCGCTAATTTTTCAAGCCGCTCGTCCGGCACGCTCACCATTCCCACATTCGGCTCTATTGTGCAAAAGGGGTAATTCGCCGATTGCGCCCCCGCGTTTGTTATTGCGTTGAAAAGGGTCGATTTGCCTACATTCGGCAGCCCTACCATTCCTAATTTCATTTATTCCCATATCTCCTTATTTTATTAGTGTTCGGGGCGTTTTTATTTGCCCAACTACACCATTTCTACACCATTTTGCAGAAATGAATAGCTTTCAAATTGATGAACGGCGTTTACAAAAGAATCCTCGGTCACATGCACATATCTGTCCATAGTCATTTGAAGACTTGAATGTCCCAAAAGCCTTTGTAAAACCTTCGGCTGCATACCGCTCTCTATCGCCCGTGTTGCGTATGTATGGCGTAAAGCGTGCATACAAAAGCGTTTAATGCCTGCCTCGTCGCACAATTTGTACAGATGTGTGTCATATGAGCTGTTTTTTGCAGGTTCGCCCGTTCTCCAATTTATAAATACAAGGTCTTTCATTTCAAGAAAAGATTTCGCCCCGGTATGCCTGTCAATAAACTCCAATGTCTGCGAAAGCGTTTCGGAGGTTTTGCGGGTTTTTGCGGTCTTGTAAATATCCTTTAGAATTTTGTAAGCTTTATCGGTTAACGGAATAGTGCGGTAGCTTTGCGGTGTTTTCGGCGGTCCTGCTCTCCAACAGCCTTGACCGTGCCTGTATTCTAAAGTTTTATTAACGGTTAAAGTCCGCTTTTTCCAATTGATAGCGTCCCATGTCAGACCAATCAATTCGCCCGTGCGAAGTCCCGTTTCGAGAATAAGCGAATATTGCGCATAATTGTGCGAGCGTTTTGCGGCTTCTAAAAATTTATGCTGTTCGCTTACTGTAAGATATTTAATATCGTTTACTTCACGCACAGGCTTGGTGTACCTTACGCCGTTCATAGGGTGCTTTTCAATTATATCGTTCATCAATGCGGATTTAAGCATAGTTCCCATACAAATATAAGTTTGCCTTATTGTCGAGCCTGCGTAATCGCTATCCATTTTGTTTAATACCAATTTGCAGTGCATAGGCTTAACATCGGCTAAAAGCATTTTGCCGATAACGGGCTGTATATTGAATTTATACCGTTCACGGTAATTCCTTACGGTATTTGGTGCTAAATCACCCACAATATTATTTATCCAATATTCAAACCATTCATCAACTGTCATACTTGACGGGGCAAAAATATTGCCGTGCTTATCTGCATATTTTGAATCCTCTAACCAGTTGCGAGCTTCCGGAAGAAGCGAAAAACATTTTTCGTGTCTTTTACCTGTTCTGTCAACAAATCTTGCGGTATATAATCCGTCCTTTCTTTGGCAAATACCTTTTCCTATTTCTTTTCCTTTAAGGTTTTTACCCATTTTAAAACTCCTTTCTCCAAACGAGAAAAAGAGCCAATGCAACTATTATATTATAATGCATCAGCCCTGTTTTTTCAATATAAAACATATAAAATTAATATGACCGTATTAAATTGTTAATTTATTGCTGATGAATTGCTCAAATTCCTTGCGTTTAACAAGCTTTTTTGTTCCGACATATAACACGAACGGACAATTCGGATTCCGCAGCATACGGTCAATGCGGTTAATACCTATATTGCTGTATTCTGCGGCTTCCTTTACGGTCATTGTAAGCTTTAAATTAAGCGGTATACTTACATTGTTTTGTTGCATTCAAACACACTCCTTTCCGTCAATCTTCAAAATAATATGCTTGGAAAACCGTACCGTCGTATAAGATAAATCTGCCTGCGGTATCTTTGGGTATTTGTTCTGCCGCGGCGGTGCTGTCGAGTATAATCTGCGACAGTATGTTATCGGCCCTGCCGCAAATGCGGCAATCAATATTGTTTCGTATCTGCCCCGAAAGAACGGCGGCGTCAGGTCTTTGCGTTGCAAGTATCAGATGAATACCGAACGCCCGCCCCTGTCTGGCTATTACGGATAGCTTACTTTCTATTAAGCTTACCCGCTCTTTCTGTTCTTTTGTAAGTCCGGTTTTATCGAGTACCTCGGCAATTTCATCACAGGCAAATATACAGCGTTTCAGTTCTTTTCCTGTTTCTCGGCAGTATTCGTCTATGTTTCGGCAATTATTTTCACGAAGTAAGACTTTTCGCTGCTGCAATTCATCCGCAAGCCCGGTCAGCAGCGTTATAAGCTCATTTTCATCAAAACACATTTTGCAGTTGTCCTGCCAAACGGAAGGAAAATCCACTCCGCCTTTAAAATCCGCTATGCTGACTGACATATTTTTCTTTAATGCCTGCATAAGCAATAGCTTTAACAGAACGCTTTTACCGCTGCCTGTCGAGCCGCCGAGTAAAATGTGAGGTATTTTTTTCAGATCCACCGTGACCGTTCCCAAAAGGCTTTTACCGAGCACGAGCACGGAATTACTGCCTGCAAGATAATTGTCGTTCCACACCATACGCTTTAAAAGGGAATTATTCGCCTGAACTGTGTAAAGCATAATTTCCTGTTTATCGCTGCCCTCTTTCAGATTTACTATATTCAAATTGAGCGCCGCCTCTATTTTTTGCCGTTTGTCTTCCCATTCTTTAAGCGGTATACCTACACCGTAAAACCGATATACGGTTACCGAATTGTCTTTTTCGTCCGTTTCCTTTGAAATAAGCGTAGGTATTTCTCCGGCGCTGTTTGTAAACCCGATTCGTTTTAACCCGTTTGAAACGGTTTCGCTACCGGCAGGAGTTCCGAGCAGTATAAGCACGGCAGGTGCGACGGCAATAATCATTAAGGGAAAGAAAAGCTTTAGCAAAGCGATAAATGCAGGGGAGATAAAGTCCGTCTTTTCAATATCAAAGTAACTTTTGCAGAAAAGCCAAAATATTATAACAGCGGCATAAACCGCCAAAATAATATATCTCCCCGATTTATTTTCTCTTACAAAATCATATCCGTTTTTAATACGCAGCAATAAATACCGCTTTTGCGTCTGCTTTTTCAGTCGTTCCTTATCATTATCAGTCATAGAAACCCTCCTCACTTGAAATAAATTTCTTCCGCCTGCCCGCCGGTTTTATAAAAGAAAACGCGGTGAATACGGCGTATAAACGCTTTCCATGTTTCGGGGTGATTGTGCTTGAAATCAATATATTGCTCGTTTAAGGGCAGGTTAGAGGTTATATACACCTTTGTATAACACGCGGTGCGGTCGGAATACCGTGCCGGTAGTGTAAGCGGATATATGTCAAGATAATTAAGCATTGTTTCTATCGGTATTTGAGAATTAAATTCTTCAAAAACCAATATATCCTGACCGTGGTACGAATCAAACCGTACACCGTTTTTCCCGTTGTAATCGGTAATTCTGCATATTTCGCTTGCAGGGTGCTTTTTATATATGCCGCTTGTTTTTCCCGTGCCCGATGCTCCGAACAGATATGTAACGGTAAGCTCTCTGTTTTCGGAACGGTAGCGCTCCGAAAGATATGCCTCGCGTAAAATATCTATATCCTTTAGCTTAAAGGCAAAAGAGGGCGTTTCGTCTATTATTTCTGTCGTTGATAAGCCGTCCTTTACATTGCAAAGCAGCTTATACATTTTCGGGTCGCGCTCCTCACATTCATTCGGTATATTTCCGAATTCGTAAAAGCTGCCCTTGTGTGAGGTTTCACTCTTTTTATCGTCCGCCCATTTGCCCTCCTTGCGTATATAGTCGCGGTTTTCCTTTGCGCTGCCGAATGCCTTTTCTATGTGTGCGGTGGGAAAACGGTTTTTAACAGTTGAAAAGCGGATAGGGGATTTAGAATAAATGAAAATATGGGTATGAAATGTTCCTGTTGTTGCCGTTTCGTCCGCCATACAGTAATAATCCGGACAAAACAGATTTAAAATTTTGCGAATACCGTCACGGTCAAGCCCGCAGTCCTGCGGATTATTGATTGTAAGCGTCCATTTGCGTGATTGCGGATTAGAAGCCATATGAAATTCCTCCTTTCATTGCTACTGCTACTTATGCTTTCATAAGGGTAATACTTGCCCTTATGGAAGTGCGGCGCTGCGCTGCCGCCGGGGAATATTTTTACTAAGGCAAAAATATTCTGTTCCCCTGTCGGCATTACAGCGCCGCACAGCATTATGGCTTTTTATTAACCAATGAAATACCTGTAGCCTTTGCGCTGATTTGTGTTTTTCCCTGGCTTTCGTATGCCGACACTTCAAGTCCGCTGAATTCAACCTCCGCATAACCGTCCGGCTTTTCCATAAGCTGTTTCCCGTCAATTTTTACGCCGAGCTTTTCAAGGCTTAAATCCGGTAAAGCGACAATATATCGGTATCCGGTAACGGTTTCCGTGCGGTGTCCGTCCTTATACTCATATGTCGGGACAATATCCACCAACAGCTTTTTTGCGCCGAGAGACGCAGGATCAATTTTCAAATCACGAATGTTTAACATTTTTTGTTTCTCCTTTTTTAATTTTATTCAGGTTTGGCGCGCACCCTTAACCTGATTGCATTGTATCAGATTTAACAGGTGCGTTTTGCTTCCCCGGCGAAACAAAAAAAGACCGCCCTGCAAAAAGCAGGACGGCATACAATTTTACTCGTCTATGGGGCTTCCCAACAGAGGCAATCCCTCGTCATAAAGGAAGCTGTTTGCTTGATCGATGTTCATTTTCTCGGCTATTATTTTATCCCAGCATTTCAAATAGGGGAATGCGAGACTGAACAATTCTTTTGTTTCTTTTGAATCTAACCCTAAAGCCACACAAACGCTCATAACAATGCGATCTGTAGGCTGATATGTACTGCCTTTATCGTTGCTGTTACGGCATATACGGCTTACGGTAGTTCTTGTTAACATACTCTTTCTGATTAAATCAGCTTGTGTCATTTTTTTGATCTTCAGATACTTTTTAACGGAGTCTGAAAAACTGTTTACTTCTTTGTTGTAGTTGTTGTTTTGCGGGTTAATTGTCAATAAGACAACCCCGATTTTCGGTTAACCGATTATTCTGCACTCGGAGGCGGAGACAAGTTTAAAATATGCCCAAATGCTATGGATACAGAAATACAGTGTATTAACCATGGCACCACCTCCTTCTTAAAAAGGGCGAAAAGTTTATAGGTTGACTTTCCGCCTCCGGGAGCAAAAACAACAAGTTTTCTCTTGGTAGTGAAAAGAGTACAACAATAATGCTGTACTCTTCCACCTTTTTCTCTTATGGACTCACGTATGAGTTTTAACCGTCAGGGCAGACTGCCCCTATACACGGGTTGTAAATGGTCATTTGGTATTGCCGTCAGTCCCGATCACGCTAAAGCATGTCCGACAGCAAGACAGGCGGGGTTTTCCTTGTTCTGCGGGTTGTGCGGAACGATGAATTTCGCCTGGGCCTGTCTCGGCTACTCTCCATTACTAGGCACTAAAAAACATAAACGGACTCATTACTCAAACCAAAATCATTGCGGACACGCCGCATTATTTCACATCAAACCTTGCACCCTTAGCCTATAACTCCCGAAGTTCGCACTTTGTCCGTCCTAAAGGCGTCGGGTAGGTCGAAAGCGGTGAGCAAAAAGTGTGGTTCACGGTCTTTTCATTTGCGGTACTAACCCACCGCAAGCAAGAAGCCGTGCAAATTTTACCAATTTCATTCTAACGCCGCTTACCGTTAATGTCAAGTGAATAATTTGTGAATGTTCGTGTCAAGTTTTTGTAGGAAAATTTTTTGAGAATGCCAATAGAGAATTAATGGTAAAGTTTGAGAACTTTTTGTAAAGATGTGACTTCCCCGTTTGTTTGTAATGTGCCGAAATATCGTTGGTCGTCATACCTTTAGCGTACATTGAAATGATCTTTTCTTCAATATCCCAGCTTATTGATGTTTCGTTTTTCCTGATGATCTGCGGTTCAAATTCGGCTTTCCTGTCTCGCGGAACGGCTATTTCCACTTCGCCCGCGCTTGTTTTAACGGTCTTTACGCTATGACCGTTTCGGCTGTTGTCGGTGTCTTTATTCCGGTAATCGTACTTGGTGTAACCGAGCTTATCGTCAAGCTCTGCTTCAAGTCCGTTTTCGAGTACCTCGCCGACCATTTCCTTAAATACGGATTTCAGGTCTCGGACATCCTCTACCTCCATCAGCGCGAGCAATTCCCGCAATTTCTCTCTCCGTTCCTGTTTTGCTGCCCGTACCTCCGGGCTGTCTTTGTACCTTGGCATAATTATAACCTCCGATTTGATATTTCTATTTTATACCATCTCGGAGGTTTACACAATATCTAAAGAAGTCTCAGATTTAAACTATACAAATTTATTATTTCTTCGATTATTTCTCAATAAATAAAGGTTAGCATTGTTATATTCTTTTTATATTAGAAAAAATTTTGCAATATACCGCATATAGCAAAAATTGCGTTTTTAACACAGTTTTGTGAATTACTCGTTACTTCCTTTTTTCGATTGTCGAATAAGAAAATCAACCGTCTCCAAAATACGATTTTTCTCACTTCCAGAGAGTCCCAAGAGCATATCATAAAGAATACAAGCTCTATACTGCGCGGAAGCTTTAACCACATCACAGAAGACCGAATCGGCAGTTGCATTCAACGCATTAAGTATAGCAACCAATTTATCGCCACGCGGGAACGATAATCCGCGCTCTACCGATGAGATATATGTAACCGATGTGCCTACAAGTTTAGCTAACTCAACTTGTGTAAGATTTAATCTTTCTCTGTTTTGCCTCAATCTTCTCCCAATTTTTTTATAAATATCATTACTGTTCATACTTCACCTGATTACAAAGTTTTTTTATCTTGATTATGTTAAAATTATAAATAGGTATAAAAAAACTTTCAAGGGAAGATACTTCAATTATTGTTGTAAGATAACAAGTCCTTAAACTCAGATAACAAAATGATTATTATTGAGCATTACTCTTTTCTCCGGATAACAGTTATAATATTCGGCCTTAATATAACAGACTTCAAAAAATATAATCTTTCTTAAAACATTATTTATCATCTACACTTTTCCACGCACCTTGAATACAGCTATAAAAAGAGACCTGTTTTCGGTGAAATCAGGTCCCAAATGGTGCTTTCACAAAATGCAAAATCACAATACACTTAAAATGCAGCCTTTCGTTCGGCAACAGCCATATCTCTAAAAGCTGTCGGAGAGTTATTGGTAAATGCCTCGAATTTTCTGCTAAAATGTTGGATTGTCTTAAAACCACATCTAATGGATATATCCTTTATCGGCAAGTTTGTAAATTCCAAATGTTTTTTTGCAACAGTTATTCTATATTGCCATAAATACTCAACCGGTGTCATATACAACTCCTCTTTAAATAATTGAGTTAATGTAGAATGATTCATAGATGCAGCTTTTGTTATACTTTCTAAAGTAATGCTTTCCGGATAATGACTTTCAATAAAAATAACTGCGTTCTTCAAATGTGGATTTTTAATTTTGTTAATGGTTATATTCGAATCGTCTTGTCCAATTAGTCCATAAGCCCTTTCAAGCATAAGAATAATTTCCATAAAGTAAGAGCGGCTCCTACACGACCAATACCAATCATTCTGTTCCTTGAGTTCGTTTTCTAACCGAAGAAATAAGCGATTAAGGTTATCGGTATATTCTTCAAACAACGGGAAAACAAATCTTTTTTCATCAGTAAAGGGCTTAAGTAAAAACAAGTCATGACTTGTTGCCACCTGCTCATAGCTACCGCTATGAACCAATTGAAAAGTCATATTGATGTTTAAAAACATTGGATGAAAATAGATTGCATCACATTTCAATCCTCGTTTTTTAACAAGCTGCGGCTGTTCTCTCTCATCAAAGCACACAAAACAGGGACCAACCGCTTCAAATGCCATATCTCCAATCTGAAAATATGCGGTTCCCTCATGGATAATTAACAGCAAAAAACAATGTTCTTTTATTTCAATATCTTTAAGCATATCATTTTTTATACATTGCACCGGAGCTACTTTCCCAACATCATATTCTCGTCCTATTGTTTGCGGTATCATATTTTCAACCTCTCTTTTCATTTTGAAATTTCTGAATACAATTATAATGCATACCATTCTTTCATTCAACCAAATTTCCGCTAATATTTAACAGCAGATAAAACTTATTTATAATTAGATAATAAAACAGATTGCAGCATTTTATTGTTGCAATCTGTTTTATTAGTCAACTACACTTAATATAAAATCTTTCAGTTTAAGTTCTGACCGCTGCTTTGGAATTGATTTTGTAACCCCAATAACAATTCCACATACCAGCAAATAGTCGTTTATATTAAAGTCCACATACCCACCCAGTATTTCTGCTCTATTATATAGCTCACCTATTATACAACTGCCATATCCCTTCTCAGTTGCAGTGAGCAATATATTTTGGAGACAGGCTCCTATACTTATCATATCTTTTTCAAGAGGATATTCCGTATTAGTACTTGCCAAAACCAAAATCAGGTTCGGTGCGTTACGAACAAATCTGCTATAAACCGTTGTTTCGACTATTGTCTTTATTATTTCAGAATTATTAATGATTACAAATCTCCAAGGCTGTCTGCTTTTTCCTGACGGTGCATATAAACCGGACTCAAGTATATCTTTCAAATCATTCTCGGATATTTGAATATCAAAATAACTTCTAACACTACGACGATTCCTAATCGTGTTGCTCAACTGATGTTTGGACATTTAATTCTCCCTCAAAGCTTTTCAACAATTTGCCGAGTATTTGCACCTCCAAACTCTTCATCTGCATTAAGAGTACCTGTATTCTTTCAAGATGCATATTGGAGGATTTAATAACGAATTTGGAATATATGAATCTTGCCTTATCTGCTAGTTTAACAACTTCTTCGTAGTCCGAACTAAGCTCATTATCCCACCCGTATTGTTTTTCAACGGCCTTAATTCTTCCAAGCATACACTTCTTATGTTCCCATATTAAACGAAATACCCTTCTGTCTCTTCTTTCGTGTGGTATGCTTCCATCAGCAAGTTTATCAAGGTACATACAGATATAGTCATAAACAACTATGCCCCATGCAGCATCGGGACTATCCAAAGTATACTCATCGATCCCTGATGATAAATATTTTTTTAAATCTTTATAGATTGTCTGAACATCCAATTCTTGTACTTCGTCTTTTGCCTTGACAGCAAAAAGTCCTCCATACACACCTTTATCACAAAGAACCGTCATAGCTTCAATGAAACATTCTTGTGGTGTCTCAAATACAGTAAATATCCAGCGTTGATCATAAGCAGCAATGAAGAGCATTCCATTTTCATCATCATATCCTATAATCAAACCGTCATGATTAAAATGCTGTTCCTTATACCAACTTTTACCCTTGACGTAATAATCATCCACTCCACTAAAAGCAATATAAAATCCATCATCAATCATTGTTTTAATGATATCTAAAGCACATCTGCGAGCAAAGCGTGTATTTACACCGATTTTATCTAAAAATGGCATATTCCATATGCTCCCGCAAGAAAGATTCATTTCCGGAGTTGTGAATCCCTGCAGAAACTTTCGCGTACAACGCCACTCTACTGTATTATTGTAATACCAATTATCAGATGTATTATTTTGTTTTGCCGGTATTCCTGCACATGCCAAAAAGTGATATGTAGAATACAGCGGTTCTACATAAGGAAGCATTACTTTACTCACTTTTCATCGCCTCTAACCTTCTAAAAAATCTTTCGCTTTTACTTTCAATTGGCTTCTGAGCCAAACCAAGATAATTGATTATAAACAATGCATCCTCTGTATCTCTTTCGTCCACTTCAATCTCTACTTCATAATCGCAAATTCCAAGATACATATTTTCGTCAAAGCCAATACTGCTATTTCTGCCAAAGAAAAAAGTTTTCCTTTCTGTAACCAAAACACCTTTTAAAAACACATTATCCGAAATATCAGGAATTCTCATAAAGGATGGTAATGTGTCAATTTTTTCACTATACTCATCACTTGTAGACAGCCCATTGTCAAACTCTCTATGCTTTTTAATTTGCAATTTCATAGCACTATGCTGTTGACGGATGCGAACGGTGATTTTTTCAGAATTTAATGTATTATCATCTGTATCGTAATAATAGTTTGCTTGTAACTTATGCTCCGAAAATGAGAATTTCATTTTGCATTTTGCTAATACCTCTTGAAACTGTTCAACGCTCAACAAATACTTATATTCTGTTTCAATTTCCTTTAGCATTTCTAATCACCTTACCCGATGCGTTCCTGGGGAGCTCATCAACAATATCGATAACATCCGGCAATTCATAACTTGGCAATTTCTGTTTACAAATGTTGTAAACTTCCGCCTTGCTCAATGAAGTTACAACTTTTATATGAATTTTTTCACTCACAGTATCATTTTTAACGCCGAAAGCCAGAACATCTGTTATATTATCATTCTCTTTAAGTGCGTTCTCGATTTCCTGTGGATAGATGTTCATTCCGGCTCGAATAATCATATTATCTTTACGACACTTTATATATATCTGACCTTGCTTGCCCATCTCTGCAACATCCCCTGTATGTAACCATTCATTCTGTTTTGCTCGGGCTGTTGCTTCTGAGTTGTTATAATATCCTTTCATTATGCTATTGCCGGATATCAAAAGCTCATTATCTACTACCTTGGCATTCAATGATTCAAGAGGAAAACCGACAGAGGTAGGATTGTCATCAAACTCACTGGGAGGCAGATAAGCAACCCGTGGACTCGCCTCTGTTAATCCATAAACATTATAGATATCTGTATTTGGAAAAGCCTTTCTCATAACCTGCGCGACAGTTTGTGTCATACACTCTCCACTTACTGCAATATTTTTCAGGATAAGCAGTTCGTTAGCCTTCAAATTCATTCCCGAAAGATGATACAAAAGCGTAGGTGTACCACATAAAGTAGTAACCCTTATTTCTTTTGCAGTCTTTAGTATTTTAGCAGGAACAAACCCCTCCGTCATAAAACTAATTTGCAAACCCTTGCACAGTGAAATCAAAAACTCACCGGTTAATACTGCACAGTGATATAATGGACGTGCGATTAGTATATGATCTTTGCAGTCGATTCCAAAGTATTTAGAGATATCTGTCAAATTGGTGATTAAGTTATTATGTGTTATCATAGCCCCTTTCGGCATTCCGGTAGTGCCGGAGGTACACATAATCAATGCCACATCTGATAAATCTTCACATTCATCCTTCGCAGTTGCAATTTGATTGATGCCATCATCTGTTATCAAATATGAAAGATTAACGGTGTCAACAATTCGTTTGGTATGTGCTTCTCCATACCTCTTAGATAATAAAACTGCAGTCTTATTTGCATACAGACAAGACATCAATGCTTTTGCCGTATCTAAATCAGATTCAAACAATAAGCCATATTTGTCTTCCGTCAAGGTTTTTCCAAAATTCTCTGCATATTCAAGTAATTCTCTATAAGTAATACTTTCGGTACCGTTTGAAATAACTTGATTAGGATACTGAAGCATTTTTTCTTTCAAAAACTCATAAAGCATTATTTTCCCTCCGTATACTTTGATACCAAAGCATAAATTTGGTCTACAGTTTGAAGAGCAGCAGGATCTAAATCACTTTCATCAATTTCGATATTAAACTTATCCTCAAGTTCAACCACAAGCTCAACCAAATTCAGACTATCTAACCCCAAATCTTCATTAAGTTTAAGTTCCGATGTAATATCTTCACAAAAACTCCTTTCTCTCAAAATCTCATTTACCGTTTCCTTCATTTTTTCTCCCCCAATTTTTCTTTTAATTGACTCATTATTAAAACATCCACTTTATTAAGCTCATGCAGCAATGAAAAGCATTTCTTTTTCATATTAGCACTATTTTTGAGACGACTAAAAAGCTTATACACGCTTTCAACTTTTTTCATGCTATCCTGCAAAAACTCTACATCGATAAAATGCGCATAATATTGAATCATTCTATACCGTGTAACTCGATATGCATAAAACAAACTGCTCAGTTTTGAATGTAACTCTTCAATACTATTCAAATCTGATTCTACAAAATAGAATGGTATATACTGTTCCGGTCTAAATAACCGCTGTCCAAATAGCTGCTCATAACTCGGTGTATTATTGTTCTGCAGTCTCAAGCGAACAATCTCTCCGCCATATATTTTTCTTAGTTGTAAAGCAGATATATAACAACCAATTTTTTGAGTAGCATTAGAAATTAGAAATTGCCTGCCTTCAGCTTTTATGTACTCCCAACTGTCAATGTTTTCATCATTTGATATATTAATTAGCATTCCTTCCGTTGCCGATGTACTTCGTATCATTTGTCTTACCTGTTGTAAATCATCTACTTTTGCGTTTTCAGCCAGAACAATATTAAAATTCTGAAATTCTGTAAACAAACTCGGTATACGATTAAAAGCATAAAAAGAATTACCGGCAATAACAAAATAATAAAAAAGTTCTTTAATAGGAATCGCACTATTATAAAACAGCGGTACAAAATCGACCTCTTTATCTATCAAAAAGCTTATTAACGCATCTTCTTTAGGAGTAAGTCCATAATTATGCTTCAACAATCTTTTTAACCTCCAACAAGATTCTTTCGAAGCAGGTATCTTCAGACAAAATAGTAGATACCACTATGCCATGGTTCTCACGCGCAATATTTACATATAAGTCGTGTAATTTCTTTTGCAATTCAATGTCTATATATCTATCTTTTTCCTCAGGACGTGCTCTGACTCTTGCAATAGCATTTTCTACAGGAACATTCAAAAAGAAAGACACATCAGGTTTTTGTATGGATTTTGCAATCTCGTAGATCCACATATCTTTATTAAACCCTCTGGCAATTAAATTTGCTAAGCAGGAATAAAAATATCTGTCACTTATCACTATGTAACCCTCTTTAAGTTTTTGAGATATAACACGATTCGAATGCTGCACTCGATCAGAAGCGCACAAAAGTGATAATGCTCTGTAGTCGTAATCTTTGTGTTCGGGAGAATCCATATATGTTCTGAAAATTTCCGACTCCCTGACGAAATCGGTTGGCTGTTTAGTTAGATATACCTTATATCCATTATCCTCAAGCCATTTAACCAGTCGTCTGATTTGGGTTGTCTTACCACAACCGTCCAAACCGCAAAAGGTAATTAATTTACCTTCAAATTCATTATTCAACATCTCAAGTTTCATATAGTTTCCCCTTTCTATCGCTACAAAACACCCAGTCTTTATATTGCATATCATAGGAATACACCTTACCTGTCTGAGGATCTAACACCTGTGTCATAAAAGACAAGTCTGCGGGTTGTATTTCCTTTAACAACATATCCAAAGCAACATCATCAATTTCAAACAACTCTTTGGCGTAATTTAACGCATAATAACACTCTTTGTTCAAGCCAACATTATTTATACGTTGGATAAGCTCCCTCGCAAATTCGTCATCCATAAATTTACGCAGGAACAGATAAATATCACAGTATTTGTACAAAGAAATATCTCTGCCCATTTCAATCCAACTCATCACCGTGGCTTCTTTATATAGATGAGCACATAAATGCATTAAGAAATCGGTTTTATTCAGTGTTGAAATTGTATTTAAAATCATTGGTTGCGTGCGATTAAGAAAATCGCAAACAACTTGTTCATCCACACCGGGTCTAAATCCCAAACTGAAATTTACGTCGATTTCAAGAAATTTCATTCCCGGTAAATCTACTTCTTTTACAAACGGAACCGTTTCTCCGCGGTTCATACGAGAAGATATAATTTCTGTCCTGCTTGCCGGAATAAATGTTTCATTTCGAACGTTCCCTTGTTTAAAGCCCACCGCTTTGAGTTCTGCGGTAAGTTCAGTAATATCTTTGGGATTAATGAGAATATCTATATCATTTGATGTTCTTAAACCCTTAGCATAAAGATCAACCAAATAAGAACCTTTTAAAAACGCATATAGAAACTGAAAATTTGCACAAACCGGTTTTAAAGAGCTTAATGCACTTAACAAACTATCCGTTTTATTGAAATTGTATTCGTAAATGGCTTTTAGAGTATTTCGGAATTCGCGGTTCACTTTATGTAGAAGTTGGTTTTTCTTTAACGCATAATATGCCATAGCACCAACACGATTATATAACAAGTGTCCAAGGATATATGGGTAATCCAACCGGTCTTGCATTAATTCATTTAATTTTTCTTTCTCGGCGCTTTCGCCTTTGCATAATTCTAAAATCAATCTGTTTTCTTTATTCATTATTCGATGCCTCCGCCAATGTAGTATAGAATTTGTTTTTATTCATAAGTTGTTCGTGTGTACCAACAGCCGAAATTTTTCCGTTTTCCATCACAACAACTTTTTTTGCCCTAAGTGCCGTAGCCGGTTTATGTGTTATAACTATAACGGTAATATCCTTAGATATTTCGTTAATAGCGTCATTTATTACATCTTCCGATGGCTTGTCCAAGGAGCTGGTTGCCTCATCAAAAATCAATACACGAGGTTTTCTGAGTAGTGCAGCCGCTATTGAAATCCTCTGTTTTTGTCCTCCGGAAAGTTTTACTCCGCGTTCGCCTATTTCAGTATCAAACCCATTCGGCAAACTCACAACAAAATCATATATATTTGCCTTTTTGCAGGCAGCTACTAATTCTGATTCTGTAGCACTCTCGTTTGCCAACAAAAGATTTTCACGGATAGACATATTAAATAGAAAATTGTCTTGCATAACCATTCCTATTAAGTCATACAAACTACTTTTCCTTATTTGCTCAATGCACACACCATCAATCAAAATTTGTCCCTTATCAGCAGGATAAAGTCCCATAATAAGCTTAACAAGAGTTGTCTTTCCACATCCTGTCTTTCCAACTATGGCAATATAGTCACCTTTTTTTATTTCTAGGTTTACATTCGTCAATACAGGATGTTCGTCCATATATGAAAAGTTCAAACTGCGAATAATAATTCCATTGCTTAGATCACTAATCTGTAATTTATCTGTACTTTCTTCGGGGAAAATAAAAGTTTCAAAAATTCTCTCATAATACGGAGAATTCGTATTTAATGCTACTCTTTTAGAATTTAATCCGTCTAAAGCAGAAAACAGCATAGCAAAGTATTCGGAAAACATTATCAGTGTTCCCACAGAAATCTCTTGTTTCATAACAAAGAAAGAACCGATAATATAAACAAATACTTTAGTTAGATAATTTGCTTTAAAATCGTTAAACACTTCGCTATAAGCCCAATAACGAATTGATTTAAATCCTAACCTTGCTAGGATATTTCTGTATTCTTTAAAGCGTTCTATAAAAGTTACCTCAGAATTTTGTGCTTTGATCTCCCGCCAAAACTGTAAGGTGTTATGCGTTGAAGTATAATACTTGCTATTTAAATTACGAATTTTGGCGTTTATCTTTTTGGTCCCAACCGATATTAAGTAATTAATTAAAAACACGAACGGAACAATGAGTAGGCAGTATAGTGTCATTGTTTTGCTTATATAAAAAGACATATACAAAGTTATTATTACAATCAGAACTGTAGATATATAATTTATAACCTGTTCTTTAATAAAATTGCCCAAAGAATCCGCATCATCTATAAAGCGCATCTTCAGATCTCCGGTTTCCATCTTTTCAATTAAAGAATACGGTACCCTATTATACTTAGTAAAAACATCTTTACGAATATTATAGGTAAAAGTATTAAGCACACGATTACTTAAGTTCAGTGATATTCCGTCACATATGAACCGCAAAATAAAAACAGCAATCAGACCTATAATAACTATACCCAGGCAACCTATTTTCCCTTCCCACATTACATCATCTATAAGTATCTGAAAAAACTTTGGCGAGAGTAGTGAAATTGGAACTGTCATTAGACTGATGAAAACCAAACCGATAATAGATCCTTTAATTTTTGATACATATTTTCTTATGTTCTTTAATACATATAATCTGATTTTCATATATTCACCTCCCAAACATAGCCGCATATGTAGGTGAACTATTTAAAAGTTCTATATGTGTTCCCGAAGCTTCAATCTTATGGTCATTTAGGACTAATATTTTATCGCAATTTCTTATTGTCTCAAGTCGGTGGGATATGATCAACAACGTAATATTATTTGAAATGCTGTTTATATATTTAGAAATCGCTTTTTCTGTTTCAATATCAAGTGCTGAGGTTGCTTCGTCCATAATTATAAAATCCGGTTGCTGCAGTAATAGTCGTGCAATCATAAGTCGTTGTTTTTGTCCGCCGGAAAGATTATGCGTTGAAGGACTAATCACAGTATCTATCCCCTCAGGAAGAGCATTAATCGTATCAAATAAGTTTACGGTCTTTAGTGCTTGGATAATTTCATCATCAGTGAACTTTCCACCTAAATTCAGGTTATATCTCACAGTATCTTCAAAAATCATAATATCCTGGGATACAACACCAATTTTCTTCCGTAGAGATGATGGGTTTATTTTTGAAAGCGGAATGCCATTTATTAAGACTGTACCTTTATTAGTTTCATAAAATCCCAGCAACAGCGAAATTATTGTAGTTTTACCGTTTCCGCTATTGCCGACAATAGCCACCTTTTGATTTCGGTTAATTTTAAAATTGAGTTCACTTAATACAGGTTTACTCTGCTCGTATGCAAAACCGACATCTTTAAACTCTATAGTATCTATATTCTTAATTTGTTCTCCTTCAGCCTTTTCGGATTCAAGAGCCAGAATTTCATTTACACGGTCAATACTTACTTTTCGATTAAACCAATCAAGGTATATTCGTAACATCCAATTAAATTTTTTATGCAGTAATGCTACATACTCAATCACTGCCAAAAAAATACCAATTGTAAATGTTCCCTTCATTATCAGATAAACAGAAAAAACATAAATTAGTATTGTTGAAATCAAATTAATGAAGCTAATGAACTTATCAACCAGGAAATCAATTCTACGAATTTTATTTCCTAATTCAATCAATCGGTTTAGCGAAGAAAAAATCTTCCTTGTCACCCAATTTCCTGCATTAAATAACCTAATCTCGCGAAAGCCTTTTAAAATTTCATAGAGTTTTCCTTCCATATAACCGAATGTATTCCGTGATTCCATCGAATATTTTTCCGTGAATCTACCGCACACTTTTGTAAATACGATAGGAAGTGCAGTTGAAACAATGAGCAAAGCAGATATTGCAACATTTATTCGTGCAACTAAAACAACAATTCCAACACACATAACAGCCGAATTAATAAAATGGAATAAGTTGCGCTGCACAACATGGATAAACTGCTCACTATCTCCATCAATTCGAGTCATTAGATCTCCGCTATTCATATTAGATAAAAAAGAAGCTTTAGCAAAGATTATCTTTTCGAATAGCCTGTTTTTGACATCAAGTACATAGTGATTGCTTAGATACTGCCACACATACGCATATATAAAGTTAAATACTGTGGCCGTTAAAAACATAAATATGTAATTTCTGATAATTTCAGGCAGCATGTAATACTGTCCGCCATATAGAACATTATCTGTGAGTTTAGTAAGATTAATGGGAAGTAATACGGCAATTGCATATGAAATCAATATACAAAATTCCGCAATCAAAAACATCGGCACATATTTTTTACCGAAATACCATATGCTCTTTATCCTGCGCCGATTATTATGTGCCATTTTATAAACCCCACCAATAATTTTTCCGATTTTCTTCTTTGCACGACAATATTAGCACAAAAAAACTTCTTAATGTTTTCCAATCGGCACTGATTTGTGTATTAACGGGACAATTATCGCTTTTGTTTCCAATCGCTTATATTTTGTTTCCAATAATTTCATAATAGTCTAAGTTTATTTATTGAACTCTAATTACGACTTATAATACCTTTGTATCCAATCAGCACAGAAATAATCGAAAGGAAACAAAAGTATGTTTATTGGAACAACTAACAAATTAGATGTTAATCGAACCGTATTAGTTGAAACACACTATTTAGATAGATTTGATCCAAAATACTTATCGAATGATTGTTTTAGTCTTATAATTATCAAAAATGGAAGTATAACCGCGCGAATAAAAAACACAGATTGCCACATCCCGGCACCTGCGGTATTGTGCTTAGATGAAATAAAAACAGTAAAAATTCTTTCAAATAGTAGCTCAGATGTTCGAATTATAAAATTTGACCCACAATTTTTAAATGTCAACATGCGCATCAGCACTATTCGCAGCAGTCATTATGAGCACTTGTGTCAACAACACGCTTTCTTTCAGTTATCGCCATTCCTTACAGAGGATGTAGGTAAAATTTGTATACGTCTTAGTAAAGATGCTTTAGAAAAAATAGAACATTCCTTTGACAGCCTTACTAAAAACCTTGAGGAACAAAAGGATTGGTATTGGTCCTGTAGAGCACGTTCATACTTCATAGATATAATCAATATTCTTGAGCGGATATATCATAATTTCTATATTGAAGAACCTTATGATGCGTGCGTCAAAGTGGCTATATCAAGCGAATTTAAAATGCTATTAACCTATATCAATACCCATTTAGATGAAAAACAAACGCTAAATTCGTTATACTCTATGTTTCGTATTAACAAGAATCATATTGAAAACTTATTTAAGGAGTTTTTAAACACTACATTTTACGATTATCTAAAGAACCTCAGGTATGAGGAAGCTACATACTATTTGCGTTTTACGGAATTGGACGGAGAACAAATTGCATCTCGTATAGGACTTTCCTCATCACAAAATTTCTGTAAATTTTTTAAACAGATGAGCGGAACTACGCCCAATAATTTCAGGAAAGAAATGATTGCAAAACGCAAGAACGACTCAGAGCTATATGAATTAATACATATCAAAAAATAAAAAAGGTGGAGCATAAATTGCTCCATTTACTTAGTTTTATTACTTGATTTTGTAATCATACAAATTCGCAAAACTGACCGCCGTTTTGTAATGCTCAAGTATATAAAATGCTTTCCAAAATAATATACAGGATATTTTAATAATACACAATTAAATTCATTATTTGAAATACTGTCATACATGGGTAAATTCATGAAAAATTTCATTTTACCCCTTGACAAAATGCAAAACCTGAGGAATACTATAATTAGACGTTCTATTTATGAAGGAGTAACGAAATAAAGTTCTGCGGTCCGAAAGGGCGCTGTAACTTCATCCGCGACTCCGAGCAAGGTCGTTATATGAATTTGCAGACGCTGTCCGTTCGGATATGCGTCTTTTTGTTTCTCGGAGAACCGATTGACCTGTAAAATCGGTGAAACAAAACGGCGTATGCAGAATTACAGACCAGATATCAGGAGGAAATTATGGAAATCGGCACTGCCGAAAGGCTTACCGCTGCCGCTTCCTATGATCTGCTCAGGCGATTGACCGAAAAGGGGTTATTTCAAAAGAAAGGTTCGCAAAGCTCTGCTCTTTGCTTAGACAATACAATCAGGGTACAATGCTTCCCATAGCGGAAAATTTGTCCGATTATATTGTCTCGTCATTTGAAATACGTTAGTATTCCTGCATTCCTCGACTTCATAAGCGAAAAAATTTTCTCGCTATGGGTCAAAGATTTTGTAAGAAAACGGCGCTGTTCAGCGGCGCGGCGCCCGACCGAAGAATACTGACGTATTGTAAGCGAAGGGCAACAATGCCGATGACTGCGCCGTTTCTTCAAAAAAGCATTGTACCCTAATTGTATTGTCTACAGTATAGCACCGTAATTTTATTTTGTCAACATTTTTTTACAGCATTATTAAAAAAGATTTTAAAATTATGAAAAACGAGCCTATAAACAGCTTTTCAAGCCGTTTTATTCCATCGGGCAGGCCGTTTATAAGCTTTTCCGCCGCGCTGCCGCTTTCAACTGGTAAGCTGTCTAATACGCCGCCGGAGCTGCCCTTTGAGTTATCCCCCGAACCTGAATTATTATCGGGCTTTGTTTCCTCCTCTGGCAGCTGTTCCTCCTTTAATTTATCGGTAAACTTTGAGGGCTTAACCCCGCCTGACGCCTTGTTATCAATTCCGTTTTCCTCTGCCTCTTCAAGCGTGAAGGTAAGCAGGTCGGTTGCGGCACTGCAATTTTTGCAGTGACGTGACATTTTTCCCTCTTTTTCCTTTGTTGCGGGCTCATCAACCGTCCATTCATCTGAAAAATCGTGTCCCGTGGGGGCAATATCCTTTATTTCAATATGCCCGCATTTTACGCAGGCGTGCTGCCTGGCTCCTGCTGTTTCGCATTTCGGGGGGGCTACCGTTTCCCACTCGCCGTATTTTTTGTGCGAGCAGTTTTTACCGTTATATTCAATATTAACGCCGCCCGGGGTCACCTCGGGCATCAGCTTTTCAAGCTTCCAGTTGCAAAAATCACCCTGCTTGTATTCAATACCTATTGGGTAAAAGCCGAAATCGGCGTCCTCCTTCACCTTGAATTTAAAGGCTATCATAGTGCCGTTTGAGCGCTCGTTACCGTTTTCGCAGTTTACAAAACGGATAAGGTTTTTATCGGGGTGGTCGGCAACGGTGTAATCCCACAAATAGCCCTCGTAATATCTTTCATATGTTAAAGCGCTGCTATCGTATGTAACGGAAACGGTTATTGCCATTATACCCGGGTTATTTTCCATTTTAAGCCTTACTATTACCGAGTCTCCGTTTACGGCGGTAACGGTAGATACCGTTATATGCCCGTCAGTGCCTGCGGCGGACGCCGTAAAGCAAACGCCGAGCAGCAGTGAAATTATAATAAAAGCGCAAATTATGGGTTTGAATATCTTTGCGGTCATGTTAATGCTCCTTGTAACACTTATATTATAATAATATCACTTGCGCCCGGCTTTGTCAATCATGCAGCTATTTAATTTTGAGTTCTGTAATCTTTTGGAAATTTTGCATATCAATTACCGCTATTTCCTTATCGCTCACGGCGTAAAAGAGCTTGCCTATATACAGCCCGCGGCAGGTGCCCCAGGTGCTGCCGTCCCCGCCGAGCGGAATTTCCGCTTTAAGCGCAAAGCCCGTGCTTTCAAGCGAGTATATAAGGTATTTCGTGCCCTTTTCATCATTATAGGGGAACGCGATAAGGTTTTTCTCCGCGTCGGCAAGAGTCGCTTTGTGGTTTGTAAGCGCCTCTGAGTAGGTGTTGCCTACCGCCGTTTTAAAGCTCTCGGTAACATTTGCGGGGTTGGAAATATCAAAAAGGGATAATTTCATTCCGGTTACTCTGCCCGTGCTTTCATCGGCGCTTCTGCCCACGCCGAGCAATTTGCCCTCGCCGTAGGGGAAAAGATAATCGGAAAAGCCCGGTATTTTAAGGCTGCCTATTATTTTGGGAGATGTCGGGTCGCTTACATCCACGCTGAAAAGCGGGTCAACCTGGCGGAAGGTGACAAAGTAAGCCACATCCCCCATAAACCGCACCGAATATACTCTTTCGTTTTTCGCTATATTCTCTATTTTTCCGGTTTCCTTTAAGTTGCCGTCGAGTATAACAAGCGAGTTTTGGGTGCCGCCGTTGGCTGATGTTTCTGTCAGCACAAAGCGGAAATGCCCTTTGTATTCGTCTATTGAAAACTGATTTAAAAGGTACCCCTTTATTTCGCCCGTCGCTTTAAGTTCAACCTTACCGTCGCTTATTTCAAACCGCGCTATCTGGGTCTTTTCGTCATAATAAGCAGAGGTCGCAATTATATTATCGGTCGATGCGTAAATGCGGCTGAGTCCCCCGAAAACGGTTTTTGCCGATATATTCGCGCCGTCCTTTATATCGTAGCCGCACACCACGGTATAGCTTGATTCCATACATTTATCATACATATAAATGCAGTCCGCCGCTATTTTTTCGGTCTTTTCGCCGCAGCCGACATACGGCACATAGGTTGAAATATCGTCTTTTTTAATATTTTCGGTGTTCACACCGTAGCTTGATACAATATAAAGCTTTCCATTTATAAGCCGCGAATCGGCATAGCCGCCGCTTTGCCTACATTCGTTTACCTTTTTCGGCTTTTCGGGGTCTGTAACATCGTAAATTACCGCCGCCGTTTTATCGCTGTTCGCCGCGCACCCCAAAAGCACAAGACGGTTATCGCTTAAAAACATTTCGCTTGTGTTGAAATTTTCAAGCTTTATATCGTTTAACTGTTTTGGAGCACCGCCGTTCGAATCGACTATTTTCACATAGGTGTAAAATGTGTAATCGCTTGAAAGAATATAAATATATTTCCCGTCGGTCTTTACAATGTCCGCCTCATCAACGCCTTCTACCTGCGTTGTGGTTTTGCTGTAATCGGCTTTGGCGGTTTTCGACGCGCCGTTTGTTGCGGCGGACGTGTTGCTGTCTTCAATATATTCTGCTTTTTCGTTACGGCTGCTGCCCTTTGCCATACCGTCTTTTAAGCCGTAAAGGATATTGGTTTTAAGCTTTAAGCTGTTTATTTTGTTGTAAACCTCATCATAGGTTTCCGCGCTTTTTAAATTTACGGCTGTTTTTTTATCCCTGTGTATTTTTATCATACAGCCCGCGCCGATTGCCAGCGCCACGCAAAGCAGTGCTGCGGTAATGTTCTTTATCGCCGAATTTTTAGTGTTGCTCATAAATCATACCCCTTTCTTTTTCTGTTCGATTTTCCAAAGCTCGTCTATGCCCTTTAAGCTGCCGGGAAATAAATAAACCGAGGTGTTTTTATATTTTTTATATGAATAATACGTTGAGCCTTCATAAATATATTCTTCCGGCTCTACATAACAGTTCCATTTTACCACCGTATAAAGCGCCGCCTTATATTGCACCGTGCCGCCGTCATTATAGTTGATTTTCACGGGAATAAGAAATAAAATCAATATAAGCGCAGCCGTAATTACCGCCGCTTTACGCAATTTCCGCTCCGACATTTCAATTACTTCCCACCGAGTGACTTACGCTGTAGCTTGCGGAATTACCCGAGCCTCCGCCGCTTGTCGACTCTGAATAATCATATTTATGCTTTACGGTTGTTTTGCATTCCTTTTCAAGGTAGCTTAAAAATTTCTCCGCCGCGGGCTTGCCTATATAAAACGCCTTGCCAGTATCTAAAATATTGGTGGTTAAATATCCGTCGCGGGTAACGGCGAGCGATATATTCTCATAGCCCAAAAGCTTTAAATCAATGGCTATATCCGCCGCCGTTTCAAAATTCATAGAGTCATAGTCCTTTACCGCTTTGGCTGCGGCGTCCGAAAACAAAAGCTCCCACACCTTCGCTTTATCCACATTTGTATATTCAACGTCGCAAATAGCTTTACCGTTTTTCATTTGCGTGCCGCCAAAGGAAACAAAGGTAAGGTTTTCTTTAAGACTTAAATCATTCATAAACTGCCCCAGCGTTTCGGGCTTGTAGTGCGAGTTGCGGCAGACGTAGTATTTTCCGCCCGCATCGTATTTTACCGCCGCGGCGCACTCTGACAAAATACCCTTTATTTCGTAAATTTCAACATTTGCGGCATATTCGCTGTTTGTGTATTCATCTTTGCCTAACACCGTAAGCCTTGTTATGCTGTTTCCTATTTTATCGGACGGAATCTGGCAGTTTGCCACGCTATACTCCGTGCCGTTTATTTTTACTATGGGGAACTTTTCGGTGTTTGTTTTTTCGTCCCATCTTTTAACATAAGCAGTTTCATTTTCCGATGATGACGCGCTGTTTCCCTTTGCGGCTCCGTTTGTATTAGTGCCGTCGGTTTTTTCAATTGTGCTGTAATCGCCATCATAGTCTGCAACATTGCCGTCATATTCTTCATATGATTTATTGAGGATGGCGCTGTTTTTTATTTTGCCGCGCGGTATCATCTTCACTGCGGCAAATGCCCCAACGGCTACTATTAAAAGGCACGCCGCCATAGCCGAATACCTTATAATAATGCCTTTTTTGCTTTTTATTCTGCCGTTTGCCCCGGTAATGTAGCTTTCGTCAATATCGCCTAAGGCGTTTAAAATATCCCTGTTCGTCATACGTTAAAATCCTCCCTGCTAAGATACTCTCTCAGCGCGTTGCGCGTTCGCATAAGCGTTACCTTTACCTTGCTTTCGGAAAAGCCGGTTTCGGCGGCTATTTCGCTTATCGGGCGCATATACCAGTAGCGCTTTAAAAATATTGCGCGCGCAGTCTCCTTTTGCGAGGAAAGAAAACGGTTGATAACAGCCGAAAGCATACGCGCGTCAACCGCCGCCTCGGTGCTGTGAGATGAGGGCACACAGTAATCAAGCTCGTCCAAAACGAGGGGAAGCTCGCCGCTGCCGCGCTTTTTCGCGCTGCTGCGTTCAATTCGGTTAAGAGCTATATTACGCGTGATTTTTGCAAAATAAGCCCCAAGGCTTTTCGGTTTTTCCGGCGGTATTGCCTGCCACAGCTGAAACAGCGCGTCGCTTACCGTTTCCTCTGCGTCGTTGGGGTCCCCAAGTATATTAAATGCAAGCTTATGGCAATACCCGCCGTATTTGCTTTCCGTCTCGGTTACTGCGCTTTCATCCCGCAGGGTGAAAAGCTCGGTAATTCTGCTGTCTTCCATTTTTCTTCCCCCTCGTCTGTAAAGACAGGAAATTTTAACCACAGGTTACATTTGCGCGTGTCGAATTTTTCGACACGCTTTTGGACGGGAATGCCGTTCGCAAAAATCAGAGATTTTTGA
>OHFR01000207.1_pt1 | contig 32655 bp, 33 predicted proteins | sample 1567531 | NCBI WGS metagenome assembly OHFR01 (sample SAMEA3879597, study PRJEB24766) | human gut metagenome | biome: human-associated habitat; feature: feces | place: USA | collected 1985/1987
ATGGGCAATAACCTGAATAGAGCAGTTCAATGTAGATTGGATGACGAAGAATTTATAAAATTGGAGAACTTAGCAGAAATAAATGGTATAAAGAAATCTGAAGTGATTAGAAAATCTATTGATAATTATTATGATACATATAACAGAGAAGGCGCGAAATATAAGCCGTTAATTCTAAATAATATCAAAACAATGAAATTATTATTGGAATCAGACAGATTCCATAAAGAAGAACTTAAGCGAGAGGTGGCGAGGTTATTATGGATAATAAATCAATAATGCGTCTTATAAATGTAGGTGCTGAAGGTAAGGCGGATAATAATGCAAAAGCTAAAAAACATGCAGAATATGTTCTTCGTAAAGATGCTACGACAAAGTCATTGACGTATTTTGAGATGGTTTCGTCTGAGAATCCCATTGATGAGTTCGGCTTTTTTGCTAGACGTACAGGCAAAGATGCTGGTAGGCCGCTGAAACACTTAGTTGTATCATATAAAGCTAAAAAGGAACTACAGTGGGAGAATTATCTTGAAGTTACTGAGGAAATAGCGGGATTTTTTGGTAAAGAATATCAGATTATAGCCGCGGTGCATGATAATATTCCTAATAGACCTCATGCACATATTTTGGTAGATTGTTTTAATGTGAGTACGGAAAAGAAGATGTCTGAAAGGCCTCGTGAATTTTGGAGATTAGTCGAATATATTAATTCTGTATTAGACAAGAATGATATATATCCATTATTACAAGGCTGTCGTCAACAGAAAAAAGATGCAGAGGTAGGAGTTTGCGAAACTGCAGAACTTTGTAGTGACATATCTATGCCAGCATCTGTATATTGTGAAGAATATCTTTATAATGTACCAATAGCTACATATCAACAGGATAAAGATTTTAATGGATTCCCTGTAAGCATTGCTAATAGTGGTGTTTTTGTTGGAAATGGGGTTAAAGAGTGTTTTGAGGGTGGCGCCAGAGATGATTTTAGTGCGTATTTCCCAAATGCTTCTAAAGAACAAAGTTTAGAAGATATTTTGCTTATAGCTCGTTTTTTAGGATTGGAGGATAAAAATGTATAAGAATAAAATGTTGATTTATGGTATTGCGTTAGTAGAAAATGGTAAAATCATTAATCATGTTGGTCATAGTTTAGATCTTCAAACAAACGAAAGACTATTTTATGATGGCATGTTAGAAAAATATGAGAATTTTGATTTGCTAAGAAGGTTGATTATTGGTCCTGAAAAATATATCGAACTGAATCCGGAGAAGGTAGAAAAGCCGAGACAGCTGTTTGATTTCAGTGCCAGATGTAATGTTTGTGGACGTGTTTTAACTGATAAAGAAAGCGTGTTTTGTCAAGAAAATGGTCTTATGCCAACATGCTACCAATGTCAACATTCTCGAAATTGATTATATATTATAACTTTGAGCATATTAATTGATGCTTGATAAAAAGATTGGAGGTATAGAGATGTCCAAAAGAGTTGCTGGAGAAGGCACAATTTATTTCGATAAAAGTATGCAAAGATTTGTAGGGCAGTTCCCTTACAAGGATTTGGAAACTGGAAAAACGAAAAGAAAAAAAATCACTGGCCTTACAAAAAAGGAAGTTTTGGAAAAGGGTCAAAATTTCAAATTAGATTTAGATCACGGATGTGTACTACCCAAGAATGAAGATGACGATATTACACTAGGGGAGTATATGAATAAGTGGTTAGAGGATACTGTCAGAAGTACAGTGAGGATTAAAACCTACGAACGTTATGAATGTGCTTATCGTTGCCATATAAAGCCTTATCTTGCTTCTACCAAATTAAGTGCTTTTACTCGTGTTGGCCTACAAGAGTACTTTGTAAAGTTGAGTAAATCTGGAAAAGTAGATGGTTCAAAGTTAGCTCCACGCACGGTTAACGCTATTAGACGATTACTTAAAATGGTGTTTAAATATGCAGTGGGAGATGGATTATTAATGAAAAATCCAGTTGAATTAACTAAGCCAATACGCATAGAACCTACACCTATCAATGTTTTCAAAGTAGCTGAATATCAAAAACTTTTAGAGGTTGCAAAAGCAGAAAGCTGTAGAGATTATTTGGTGGTTAGAATTGCTTTTGCTACAGGAATGCGTATAGGTGAGATTTTTGGCTTGGAATATTCAGCAATAGATTTTGAAAAAAATCTTATTTCTGTAAAGCAGACAGTTGTTACTAGTAGGCACGGAAAGCGAGTTCAGCGTACAGCTAAAAATAGCACTAGCTTGAGGACTATTTTAGTAGAGCAAAATTTGATTGAGGAGTTGCGTAAGGCATATCAGTTGCACAATTTAAAAAAGAAGACAGTGCATGGATGGTTAGAGAAGAACCATGATTTTATTATTGAAAATGCTGATGGCAGTTTCTGTGATCCAGCTTATTTTAGTGATAAAATTTTTAAAAAGAAGTTACTCAGGAAATCAGGGTTATCTTCAAAGTTTCGTTTTCATGATTGCAGGCATACACATGCAACATGGCTTCTTGAACAAAATGTAGATATAAAAACGATTTCTGAACGCTTAGGACATAAGAGCATTCGAATCACTTTGGATACCTATGCTCATGTTGTGCCAAAGCTTCAACAGGGAGCCGTAGATGCTTTACAAGATATCTTGCATCCTGCTGCGTAATGCAAATGGGTATCCTGGGTAATTGTATTACATTATCTTGTTTTCATTTCAATCCACGAAAAAGTACACTTTTTTACAAGTATGAAAATCCTTAGGAAAAGTGTCCTTAAACATCTATATTTTAATAATGGAGATGCTCGAATTTGCTAGTAACTTTTTCGAGCATCTTTATTTTTATGAAGGGAGAAATTTATGGAAAAAGTAAATACTAAAATTTTTGGCTACGTTCGCGTCAGTAGTAAAGAGCAAAATCTTGCTCGTCAGATAGATAGTTTAAAACAATATGTGCCTGATGAACGAGATATATACGCAGATAAGCTTTCAGGTAAAGATTTTAATCGGCCTGCGTATAATACACTTAAAAATATGGTCAGAAGTGGTGACACTATATATATTCACGAGATGGAACGCTTAGGCAGAAATAAAAATGAGATCAAGGAGAATCTGGAATACTATCGGGAAAAGGGTGTAATGATAAGAATTTTGAATTTACCTACTACACTTATTGATTATAGTCAATATGATAACAAGCTGCAGAAAATGCTCATGGAGATGGTAAACAATATTTTGATAGAAGTGCTTGCCACCATGGCTGAGACCGAACGTGACAATATCAGAAAAAGACAGCGTGAAGGGATAGATGCTGCACATAAAAGAGGGGTGAAATTTGGCAGACCTAATAAAAAATTACCAGATTCTTGGATAACTGATTATGAGGACTGGAAGGATGGAAAGGTTACAGCTGTTTCTCTGATGAGAAAATATGGTATGAGTAGTTCTACATTTTATAAAAAAGTAAAATCGTATGAAAAGTCTTTGTGAATCAATAAAATAATCCCCTTGGCAGTTCATGCCAAGGGGATTAGCAGCAAATCTATTATTTCAGATACGGAAGCAGCTTTTCTATTAGGCGATATACCTCTGTTCCCGGCGTGGATTGAGAAGCCTTCTTGCCTTTATTAATATTGGCAAGCTTCTTGGCATTGCTAATAGCCTGCTCCATATAAGGTTCCAAAAGCTGGTACATATCAGACCTGTTTTTCTTATATTCACTTGTGTTTAATTTAGCCAGACATGAACTGAGCTTTGTCCAATATTCCTGACGATGTAAATTTGAGTGAATAAACGAGAAATGCAACAGGAACCATAGTTCAATGCATTGATTTGACCAAAGCGCGTGATAAGTAGTTTCTTCGTTACTATAAGTATGGCAAAGGTCGACAACCTTATCAATGTTTTGCGCAGGAAAATCGTCAGTATCATAGACAATCCATACGTGCTTATAGATATTGGAGCTTTTGGCAACTTTTTGCTTTACTTTCTGTAAAAGGTTGAGAGTATTATCACCTACACCGATGATATCTAACTGCACTCTGCCACGATATTTGCTGTTGATAGTGTTTTTGACACCTTGGAAGTAAGCCGGCTCTGTGCTTATACCTTCGGTAGTTATAAGATGATACTCAGGTTGAATCTTTTTAGGAGTGTCACGTCTGGGCTTAAGCCATGATTTCTTCAAGTCGCCTTTTTTCGGAGGTTTTAAGCTCATTGCCATTCACCATCCTTCAGCATATTCTGCAAGTATGGGTCTGCGCCGTAACGTCCTTCAAGATACTGCTTGTCATAAGCTGCAGTATTGTTGATACGCTCGTTGTTTTCTTTGCGGATTTCATAGAGCGAGTACAGCTCGCTGCTGTGGTTATCTCCTTCAGCGGCAAACCAAATCTCGTCACGGCGGTAAACAGTGTTTTTCATAGTTGCTATATCGTGAGAGGTGAAGATTAGTTGCGCTCCATGCGTATTTAGCTTAGGATTTTTAAACAGAGCTATGATGTAACGCAGCAGCTTCGGATGAAGCTTGGCATCTAATTCGTCAATAACTGCTAACCGGCCTTCTGCTAAAGCAATCAGTAGTATCGGCAATGCTGCAATGAGCTTTTTAGTACCATCGGATTCATCTTTATAGGATAACTCGTAGGTTTTTCCATGCAGTGTTCTTTGCATGATGAGTTGTTTGCTATCGTTGTCGTAGCGATAGCCGTTGATGTCAATACCCATATCATTTAAAGCACTGATAATTTGCCGGCGTATGGTTTTGTTATCAGACAGCATTATCTGTAATTCAGCTTCAGGATTAGCATAGCTGCGGATAATGCAGCTTTCAAACCATTTTTGAGCGTCATTGATAGCAGGTATATCATAGTTGATTGCCAAGAACGATAAGTAGGGCATCTTTGGATTTACATCTCTATTGATTGATGCTTTATTTATACTGGAGCCTAAAGTAATAACTTTTTCTTCTCGGTCAAAAACATGGGCGGTGCGTTTGCCGCCTATTTTTTTTCTGTCCAGTGCTTCGGCAATGATTTCATCATGAAGCATAGAAAGGTAATAGCGGTACTCATAGCCGTTGGTACGGAAGTAAAGCAGGAATTCTGTAGGCTCACTAGAGGTTTTTTCATCAAACAGAAAAGGCGTGCAAGATACTTTTTGCTGTACTATAAGCTTAGTACGAGTTTTTTCCATATCGTAGATAGGTTTTACTACGGTGGAGATAAGGCAGGTTAGAGCCTGCAGCATATTTGTTTTACCGCCACCATTAGGTCCATAGATAGCTGCTACGGGTAGAAGGTTACTAGCTGGCTTACAGTCAATAATATTTTCGGCAAACTCAGGTAGGTTTGCTGCCTGCATATCGAAGACAGTTTCATCTTTATAGGATCTGAAATTTTTAAATGAAAATTGGCAGAGCATGAAATCAACTCCTTTCATGCTCATTGTAACATTAAAAACGCCAAAAATCAATTTTATAAGCTTATCTCAGAAAATATTTTATGGAAAGCGGCGTATAAAATCGAAAATTGGCGTTATTAGCTGGAGAGTTATCTACTTATTTATTCCTTGCTTACAATTAAACTGAAGTTATATCTTTGCAGCAGTTCATTTATTGTGTTCTTTAGGTAAACTGTATCCTGGCAGCCTAGATGCAACTTGTGTCCGTCAAGATAGCTTACAGAGTTTAAAATAAAATGTGTATGGAGATTATCAGTATTACCATGTACAGCGTAGGCAATCTGGCAGTGTGTATAATTGCAAAGCAGCCATGCAGCTTCTTGGCATAAGCAAATGAAATCTGTTTGCCTGTCTGATTCTTCTTCGTTGAGGGATAACGTAATTTGCTTGTATTGGACGCCGAAAGTTTTGCAATTCAGGAGTTTGGTTAGCATCATATCGTATAATGGATTTGTATTAATAGCATAAAGCGCATCTGTAAATAATATTTGATTATCGTGGATAGTGGCATCACTGATATAATCAAGCATACCGTTAAGCGTGTATTGTTCATGAGGTTCAATTTTAAAGATTGCCATTTCTGATTCCTCCCACAGCTTGTAACAATAATTTTTGGATGTTATTTAAGGTAATATTAACTTGCTGGAGTTGATCTATTAATAAACCATTATTGCCTTGGCGGATGCACATATTAACAGTATTAAGCTGTTGGCTTACTCCTGCGAGTTCTTTGGCAATGAGAGAACCGTTTTGAATTATAGATAAATGATTATTACTGATTAATGATTCAAACAAAGTTCCTTGTGGAAGTCCGGTTTCTGTTTGCAGCTTTGTAAAGCTTCCTTTTGTTTCTGGTGATACTCGAAAGCTTAATCGTTCAGTTTTCTTCTCTTGAGATTTACGCTGTTTGTTGTCATATTTGTTGTGAACTTGTTTTTCAATAGCAGATTTTGGCATTTGAAGCACCTCCGATTAGTTTTGCTGTACAGATGCGTAACTAGTTAAAGAACTATCCTGTTAATTATAGTTTCGGATTATGGTATAGAAGACAACACTCATATCTTGATACTCCTTATTTCTTACTTCACTATAGCTTACATATGGATATATCCTATATAACTACCTATGTCACCGCATCTTTGAGCTGGATTACTATATATGTTATTAAAAGATATAAAATAAAATCATATAAAATTAAATCAGCTTGTTTGCTTTCTTCTTAACTAACATATATGTAATCAAATTTTGGAGGTGGCTATAATGAATAAAATAGCTTTACGTGTTACAGATGCTGCATATGCTTTGAGCTGCAGTTCTGGTGTAATTTATAAACTGATTCGTACTGGTAAAGTGGAGTATTATAAAAGAGGAAGAGATTATTTTATTACGTACACAAGCTTAGTAGCTTATGCTGAGCGTATGGCATCTCACAAGAAATTATAACTGTTTATTGCTTAACATATTGTATTAGTGTAGTTTTAAAAACTATGCGCTGTATAGTTATATAGGAATGCTAACATATGATGTAAACAAGTCACTTGTTAGGAAATAATCTGCGAAAGGAGTGCGTAATAATGTTTGAGGAATATGGTGATATGTTAAGCATAGATGATGTTATGGAGATGTTGGGCATAGGGCGTAACAGCGTATATGAGCTTTTAAACAGCGGAGAGCTGAAAGGCTTTCGCATCAAAGGTAAATGGAAGATAACCAAACGAGCTGTGGTTGAATATATTACAGTAAAGTCAGGGTTCAGTAAGTAGTTTTGTCATAGTCTTTCTTTTCAATGATATATTATTATGGTGTATGAGCCTGTGAATATATCACAGTGCCCTTGCAAAGGAACATAGGAACATAAGATTGACCGCTGGTAGCAATACTAGCGGTTATTTTTATGCGCCGAAAATCCTAGGAGCACGCTTGAACTGGCGTGAGCCTATTTATCATATACACCAAATCTATATCAAAAAATTAGGAGGAACACAAAATGAAACAAGGAATCAAAACTATTCAAAATCTTTATGAGGAGCTGGAACGTCAGCGTGAAGCGCGTCAAGACCTGATTGCAGATACACGCAGCCTTAAAGTAAACAGTACTAATGGTTTGACGATGATGAGTGTTGCTACTGGTGACGACGTACTTTCTTATCGCTTGGGAGAGATTGCGCACCGCCAGCTTGCAGAACGCCTTGGCATTCCCTATAAGTATTATGAGCGTATGCGTGCAGAATATCCTGTGCTGCTCGATGAAAATGTTAATGGCTGGCTGACGAAGAATCCTGAAAAGCGTATGCTGCGTACTTTGGATGGCAGGCTCAGAGCATTTTTAAGTGACCGCTATCGCAGGTTGGACAATCTGGAGCTTGTAGACCATGTATTGCCTGTAATTTCACAGATGAAAGGCTGCGAGGTGGTGAGCGCAGATATTACGGAAACTCACTTGTATCTGAAGGTTATTAATAAAACCATGAAAACCGAAATCGTACCTGGCGATATTGTGCAGGCAGGTTTTGTGATTTCCAACAGTGAGATTGGCTTAGGCGCATTGAAGGTTGAACCCTTGGTATATCGCCTGATTTGTAAAAATGGCATGATCAGCAAAGACTATGCGCACAAGAAGTATCATACCGGTAGACAGGTCGAAGATACGGATAATGCGTATGAACTGTATTCTGATGAAACATTGGCTGCTGACGACAAGGCATATTTTATGAAGGTGCAGGATATTGTTAGTGCAGCGGTAGATGAAGCAAAGTTTAATCTCACTGTAGATAAGCTGCGCAGTGCGATGCGAATTGTAACGGGCGAAAATCCTGTGCAGACAGTAGAAGTATTGGGTGACAGGTATGTCTTAAATAAGCTTGAACGTGCGTCTATCCTGCGCCATTTTATTATGGGTAACGATTTTTCACATTTCGGCTTGGTAAACGCTGTTACCCGCAGCTCGCAAGATGTAGCTGATTATAACCGTGCTACTGAGCTGGAACGTATAGGCGGAACACTGCTTGATGAGGGTGTGGACAGAGCAACGAAAAAGGGATTACTGCTTTTACCTGCTGCTGCATAAAAATGGAAAAGCAGACAGCTCGCTTAGGGCTGTCTGCAAAATTTTAAGGAGGATTCGATTATGGCTAATGAGTGCAATAATATGGTGTGGTTTTATAGCCGGGATAAAAAGCTGCTCCAGAGCTTCTTTAACAAATTTCGTGCGTGTCACGATGATTTGTATGCTTCATATATCTATCAGCTGTTTTTAGCACATGGATATAAAGAAGCAGAGCTGCAGGAGCTTGATAGAGGCGACATGATTGTAGATTGTGATGGGATTATCAGCAAACAGGACAGCTTTTACTTTTTTCAGGCAGAAACGGAAACTGCATGGACTCCGAATGTAGAAAGCCTGCAAAAGCTTCTGTGTGAAAGATATGCAGATAAAATCAAGCTGATCTATTTTGCCGATGCATCCGAAGATGGAATTTACATTACTAATGATTACAATGGCGTTTTTGTAAATGAGCAGTACAAGCTGGATTATGCTGAAGATGGTGAATCGACAGTGGAATACTTCAAAACCTATGATGACTTAATGGAGTATATCAGGTACTTTCTTAGTAAAACAGTAAGCAATTTAGATGATTTCCCGACAATGGAAAGAAAAATTATGAGGAACTTAAAAGCAGATGCGTATTGCTATATTACTCATGTGAAATATGATTACGAACTGAAAGAAAGGAGTGCTGCGTGATGCCTGCTACCAAATTTATCTGTCCTGACGGGAGTAGTGTGACTGTCTTAAAGTGCCTTAATAAGTGCCCTCGTATTGAAAGATGTATGTTTTTGCCTACGTTGAGAGCCGTTGCAGCATCTTTGGATAGAAAGCTGCCAAAAGCTACGGTAACGGAATTGCTTTGTGGCACGAGAGCAACTTATCTCAAGCAAACTACTGAGTATGCAGTTAATCCACAGCAGCAGCTCTACGCCCTTCATGGCACCGCTGTACATACTATCAATGAAGCGCATACGGAAGGCAATATGCTTAGCGAAGAACGTCTTGCTGATGAGATAACTTCGGGGCAGTTTGATTTATATGGACAGATTGCCGATTACGATGATGCGACTTTAGGTGATTTTAAGGTTACATCTTCTTATAAACTTATGCGTGCATTAGGTTATTACAAGGTAGATGTGCTGACAGGGGAAGTGTATAAGACAGGTGCGAGAAAAGGTCAGCCGAAAACACGTAAAGAATGGCGTATGGATGGAGTGAAGCATCTGTTGGATTGGGCAATTCAGCTTAACTATTATCGTATGCTGCTTGAAGCAAGAGGTTTTAAAGTAGATAGTATGAAGATACAAGCACTTTGCAGGGACTATAACCTGCGTATTGCTTCGGAACGCAATATTAGTAAGCCTGCCTATATCATTCCTATCAATAAAATTTCTGACCGCTGGGTGAAGCTTTACGTAAGCGAAAAGGCAAAGCGTTTACAAGCTGCGTTAGATAATAATGCCTTACCACCAGTATGCACAGCAAAGGAGCGTTGGCATGACAGGAAATGTCTTGGCTATTGTGCTGTTGTAGAAAACTGTCCTTATGGCAGAATGCTCAAGGAAAAGACACAGGGTAAGGTTGCTTGAATTTTACTTTCAGCAGGGCGTGAAATATCGTCCTGCTATTTTGTATGCAATTGTAGGAGAACAACTATGGATTTAAACTATGAAATGATGTATATTGTAAAATCTGCGGAGCAAGAAATCAGCAAGCAGGTTAATGCTAAACTTGAAAAGGTTATTACTGATAATGGTGGACGTATTAAAGACGTTGATTACTGGGGCGAAAGAAAGCTTGCGTATGAGATTAATGGCTTTGGCAGAGGTGTTTATGTGTTGCTTTCGTTTAAGGGTAAACAGACAGTTATCAGAGAGCTTGATCGTGTTGCGAAGCTTACGGATGAAATTCTGCGCCATATGATTATCAGAAAGGGGTATTGAATCATGGAAAATGCAAAGATTGCAAAGAAATTAGTTGCTGTTATGAGCGAGTGCAGTCATGTTGGCAAGAATGGCTTGAACAGCTATCACCAGTACAAGTATGCGACAGCAGAAGATGTTCTGTGCAAGGTGAATGAAGCACTGACAAAGAATAAGCTTGCTAGTGTAGTTACGCCTGCTTTGGATTCTGTGGTTGACGTAGTGAACCTTAAAGGCAATAAGGAGCATTTGGCGACAATCAGCGTCAAGATAGAGCTTATTGATGCAGACAGCGGAGAATCAATAGTATTGCAGGGCTTTGGTTCTGGGCAGGATGCTGGAGATAAAGCGATTATGAAGGCGCAAACAGCGGCTATCAAGTATGCCTATATGATGAGTCTTTGTATTGCGACAGGTGATGATCCGGAAGCAGACAGCAAGACTGATGAAGGCGCTATAGGTAAAGCAACAGTGCAAAAACAGGTTTTAAAGCAAAAGGGTGGTCAAGGAAATCAAGAAATTAAACTTATCTGTGATTGCTGCGGAGCAAATATTTCTGAGAAAGTTATGCAGTATTCAATGAAAAATTTTGGCAGAGCATTGTGCATGGATTGCCAGAAGCAGACAGCTCAGGCTGCATAAGTTAATAGTGCTTAGAATAGCAGCAGGAGCGTGAAGCTTCTGCTGCTATTTTTTTCTCCTACTTAAACTAATGGTAAAGTTCTAAAACAACTGTACAAAACATAGTTTTTTAAAATATGCGATAATATATCTTATAAGAGGAGTGGATGCATATGTTTGCCGTGAGGTATAAAAAAATTGGTGCAAAAATAGTTTACTATAGGAAAATAAGAAACTTGACACAAGAAGAATTGGCTGAGAAAGTTGGTATTACACCGCAATATTTATCTAGAATCGAAAATGGCGGTTATTCTAAAAATGTATCACTTTCAACTTTGATGAAAATTGCAGGGGTATTGGATGTTACTATGAGTCAATTAATGGAAGGGGTGGAAAGTGAAGAATAACTTGTTAATTAAGTCAGTATAAGTGAAAATTTTAAAAGTGAGGTGTATCAAGTGAAGAGAATAATATGCTTTATTGTTACTGTTATTGTAACAACCTTAATTGTAGGATGCGGTTCAAGCAATGATTCCATTAAAAGTAATCCTTTTGCGAAATATGCGGAAAGACCGGTTACATCAGAATTTTACCAGAGATATTTCGTTAATGAGTATTGTAAGGAAGCTAATAATTTTACTAAAGAATATCAGGAGTTTTTGGAAAAAGTTGGGACTAAGCAATTTAAAATGCAGATTGTACGTCCAGAAAGCTCTCTTTTTTATAAGAAGGTTACATGGAATATTGCTGATAGAGATGATTCAGATCCGAATGCAGCTAGATATCGCTATTTAGGTGAAATAAAAGATGGAAAGCCGCATGGTGTAGGTATGCTTTATATGACCTTTGAAGGTGAAACACTTTTATGCAAGGTTTATGGTGGTAATTTTAAAGATGGACGCTATGATGGTTATGGTTTCATATACGCAGATTTTGGAATTAAATATTCTAAAATTAAAAACTCCGTATATGCGTATATAGTGGATAGAGCTCCTTCGAGAGTAATGGAGGTTTTAGGTGATTCTAATCAACAAGCCGCAGAAAAAAAGAAAAAGCATGTCGAAGCAAATACTGCTATTGGTAAGGTTAATATTCCAGAAGTTCCACATCTCTTTAGCTATCAGAAAAGATCTGAGTTTGTTCCTGCGGGGAGATTAAAGGCTTTAATTTTGATGATAAACAATAGTATTGCTTATGAAGGTAATTTCAAAGACGGTTTACCTAATGGCAAAGGCAATCTTTACTATAGCTTTATAGCTAGGGGGACTGATCCGAAGGCTATTGAGGCATTGTATTTAAAACAAGATATAGCTGAGTGTGAAAGATGGTTAAAAAATGCTAAAGAGCCATTTGTGTACGATATAGATAAGGAATATATGGCTGAAAAGAGCAAACTGGAAGCCAAGCTCAAGGCCTTAGGTGATACTCCTCTAGAAACGCAATTAGCTAATGGTCGTTGGCTCGTAATGAGCGGTGAATTTGATGATGGTGTTCCGGATGGTGATTTTGTTTGCTACACTCAGGACCAAACAGCAGGCGAAGGTTATAAAATTATGGAACTGGAGTTAGATGATGGTATAGCAGAAGGTAAGGCTAAAGTATGGAATATAAAAGGTGATAATATATTCAAAGGTGATATTAAAGAAGCGATGAGTGCTTTTTATGAATATTTTATGTCAACTGTATCTGGCTTCCAAGATAAAAAATATATTTACAGTGAAGATTATTTAAAGTTATCTGGTGATGAAAGTTCAGAAAAGGTAAATGCTGAGACGGTTAAGAATCAAAATAATAGCGATACGAATGGAGCTGTAAGCAACAATAATAAAGCTATCAATAGTAGTAATTCGTCAGCAAATGAACCCATATACAACTTATATCATCCGCAAGGATTTTTGAATGGTGATAAGCATATACCTGAAGTGTATCAAAATCAGGGAGTCCATCGTTATGTTGATTGTCGCAGTGCAAAAATTATGTCGCGCAATAATGGTCAAACAATTGTGCAATATGATATGGTTATAGTAGGTGGCAATGGGCAGCAGGATAGAAAGCAAAATATTGTGGGGTTACTTACTGGTAAAGGTGTTGCTGTTCAATATAGGGCTGATGATGGTTCATGGCGGCCTATGAATATGTCAGGTGCTTCAGCAGCCTGGTACAACGCTGGCTTAGTATTGGTTGATTATTTAAAGTTATAATGTAACAGGCAGGACTGCTATTTGCAGTCCTGCTAAAAATTTATTTATAAGATTGGGTGATAAAATATGTTGAACTATAATTTCGTTGATAAGCAAATTATTGTTAGTGATGATGTAGAAAAAATCGCTGAATTAACCAAAAAACGTATTGCTGTTAAAAGTAAATATATGGCGAGAATTTTAGCTGCTTATGATAAAGCTGGTTCCATAGAAAATTTTATGGAGAATTTCTCTGATGTCAGTGGTAATATTAGTGGGAATGCCATTAAAGATGCGCTTGATATTTGTGTTAATGATGGCTATTATGATATTGATGAAAACTTTTTTCTGGAAGATGGAAGGCAAGAATTTATTTTCGATCCTATGTTTAATGAGCTTGAAGATTTATTTGGAGCCTATAAAAATATAATTCAACAAAATGAAGATGAACATGAATATCGTGAGCAAAGAAAAGAAAACCGAGGACGCTTTGTAGGTGGCGGGTTTGGTTTAGGTGGTGCTATTTCCGGCAGTTTGAAAGCTGGTGCTCTGAATATGGCAACGGGATTGGGACACAGCGTGTTTAATTCTATTGGCAACGCTATGTCTAATTACGAAGCAGCTAAAAAATTAAAGGAGCTGTACGAATTACCGCAGTGTAGGGATATTTTGCTTAATGCTGTAAATATCTTGGTAAATAATATCTGGCTGATTATGATTAACGATGTTTATCAATTGAGTATTGCAGCAGATCAGGAAATGAAAAAGAGTGAAGCTATTTTTAATAACGTTATCAATGGAAGGATACCTAAGGAGAAAACGAAAGCTGCTTTGCTTGACGTTTTAAGTATCAATCCTTTGAAGGCTCAAGCATATGATGAGTTGGTAGAATATCTTGATCAGGACGAGTTAGAAGAATTATTGAAGATGTATAATTCTTTGGAGATTTGTTATCTGGGAGCAGACGATGACTTAGCTGAATATGTAAAGCAGGGTTTTGCTGGTGAGATGCTTCTTTTAAAGATTCAGGCTGATGGTGGCAATCCTGAAAGTAAGCTTAAGTATGTCAAACATTGTATAAAAACAAATGAAAATGTTGAAGATGCTATCCATATAATGCAAGAATTAATTGAAATGAAATATGAACGAGCACTTTTCTATATGGCTAATGCAATAGAAGAAGGAGTGTGGCCTGTTCCGAACCAGGAAGGATATTTGTTAGTAGCATATAATACTCTGCTCACTTTGGGAATTAAAAGAGTAAATGAAAAAGTTTATCCTAAATTAGCACAGCTGTATAGATATGGTCGCGGTAATATTAAGGCAGATAATGCAATGGCATTAGAGTATTATTTTAGAGTTATCAATGAAACAAAGATGAAATTATCTGCAGATGCTTATAAATATATTTTTGATAATTGCTTTAATAAAAAAGCAGATGAGAAACTTCGCACTAAAGCATTTAAATGTCTGGATAACCTTTTGAATTTAGGTGAGAAAGATGAGCAACTGGGCATTAATGGAGAATTTATGGAGTATCTGCTTTTATTGAAAGGGCAGGCGTATGCTTTTGGCTTGGGGTGCAAGGCTGATACTGATATAGCAGTTGAATGTTATAAAAAGCTTATTCGGGAAGATAAACCTGATTATGTAAGTCCGAATGAGACAATGGCGATTGTCGGATTGTGCGAAATAGCGCATAAAAAAACAATAGAAGGCGTAGATTGGGAGCTGCTTTATAATAAAGCATGTAAGGCTGCAGTTCAAAATAAGAAGAGCGCAGGTATGTATGCTAAGGGTTTAATGCTTGCTTATAAATTTTGTAAAGCAAGTGAAGAAATAAGCAATCCCCTGCAGCTTGTTGAAATTTTTGCCAATTGTAAATACGTAGATCCGATTAAGGATGAAAAGGTAGATCCAGGGTTAGCCAATAAATATTACTATACTGCACTTGCGTTAGCCGCATACTTGCCTGTTCAAGCTAAAGCGTACTATGCTAAGGCAATTAAGGCAGGCCTTCAAGCTGATGCGTATCCGGCAATACCGGAATATGATGAGAAAGAGATTTTGTCATTTGATTATCCTTTGGACAAAGACCCTGCAAAAATTCCGCAGTTTGAAAAAATTATCAATGATTCTCTAACTGATAAAAAGGTATCAATAAAAACTTGTGAAGCTATTGCTAAATGCTGTGCATTACATAATTTGGGGTATGAAATCAATGTTGATTGGCAACAAGTATATGTAGTTTTAGATTCTTTTTACCGTGAAGATAAAACAAAAGATGATGTATGCAATGCTACTGGTATGACAAGATATTGTATCGGTTTACTTATAGACAGTAGATTAAAACAGGATGAAGATCTAAAAAGCTTATATGATAATGCAACGGTATATTTTTCTGGTGTCCGCAAGTTGGGAAATAATGTTGGATGTATGCAAGATGCAGGAAAGCATGCGACTTACTGTGAAGTTGGCTGGAGGCTCCTGTTAAATTTAACTGTAAGCAAAGAAGCTTTAGAAGCTGCGCAAAAAATAGCTCAGGAATTGCATTTGGATGCCAGCATGATTGAAGCTCGGTTAATCGAACTCTCACATGTGGCAGTACCTGCTTCGACCGAAGTAACCGCTCCTGAGCAAATGCAGCAAACAGATAACACAGAGCAAGTAGTTGCAATGCAGCAAACAGATGACACAGAGCAAGTAACTGCAGCACAGCAAGCTTTTAACGTAGAGCAAGTAGCTGTAGTGGAGCAAACAGGTAACGCAGAGCAAGTAGCTGCAATGCAGCAAGCTGATGACAAAACAAATAAATCGACTAATGTTGGTTGCGGAATGTATCTTAGCATTTTATTTTATCTGTGGGGTGGTATTAAAGCGTGGAACGCAGGCGGTTTTATTTTTACAACGCTTTCTGTAATAGCATTTTTCATGTTCATTAGTACGATTGGGTACATTTACCAAGTCAAAACAGGAAAAGCAGATCCTGATGATGAATAAGTAAAGTCTAATAATCTGTCTTTTAGAAGTAATCATGCTCACATGGCAATGATATAAGGAACTGAAACTGCCTTTTGTTCCTCTCTGTTCCATATATTTGTGGTGCAATCAGAACATTTTTAAGATAATTTTACAGTGGACAACCACTATATATAGTGATAGGTTTAATGTAAGCACCACAAATTGTAGCTTGGGCATTTTTGCTAAATCGTTAGACGGTTTACCCCGTGCGTGGGTTCGAATCCCACCCACTCCGCCAACTATGGCAATCGGCTCTCAGAGAAATCTGAGAGCTTTTTTGTTTTGCTAGAAAAAACATGATAGAAAATAAAAACGAAAAATCCGTTGATAATTTTCGAAAGACGTTATATAATAAAATCAGTAGAAAATAAAAACATAAAAACCGTTTTTAGTTGGAGATGATACAATGAAAATATTGCGGATAACTGTGAATGGTTTGCCTTTATTTAAACAGGAGGTAGATCTTTTATTTTATACTCAACAACGAGTTAGTGAAGATGACAAAGAAAAACTCTATAAGATAGAGCCTAATTATTACCTGCATACAGCTTGTGCGTTTATTGGTATTAATGCTTCTGGCAAAACTTCTGTATTGAAAGTAATCAATTTAGCCTTGAATATTTTGTGCAATGAACCTATCAATCATGTTGAGTCGAGGAATATTCTTGGCGGTTGCGAGAATGCGTCGTTTAAAATTTGCTTTTTTGATAACAAGCGTAATATTTGTTGTCTGGAAACTGTTATTAAATCTAAAAAAGCTAAAGCAGGGGGATATGTGTATTCTATAGTTGAAGAAAAGCTTTGGGAAAAGCCTGTCAGCAGCGTTAAATCTAAAAAATACCTTACTGATTTTTCTGCCCTGCGTCCAATAGCAGCCAGAAATACAGATGAGGCTTATCTGCCCGATGACGTAAGTTTTATCATAGCTCATAATAAAAAAACAAATGATAGGATAGATGTGTTTAGCCTGCTTTCATATACCAACATTAATGTTCTTCCGTTTACTGATGATATTCCGTTAGAAGTCATTACATTCCTTGATCCTACTATTGAAAAGTTATGCTTTGAAAAAATTGAAGATAAGGCGTTAATTCATTTGAAGTTTAAGGGAGAGGAAGAGCTTATTTTAAATAACGCGGTAGAACTTGAGCAGTATCTGTCTTCTGGTACAATAAAGGGCATTATTACCTTTTCTATGGTCAAAGAGGTCTTGACATCAGGAGGCTATCTTTTGATTGATGAGCTTGAAAATCATTTTAACAAAGAGATAGTTGTCACATTGATGCGCTTCTTTATGGATAGCACCTTAAACAAAAGTGGTAGTACGTTAATTTTTACAACGCATTACTCGGAATTACTAGACGAATATGATAGAAATGATGCTATTTATATTGTAAGAAACCGCAATGGTATTACTGCTGAAAATTTGAGTTATATTTTAAAGCGCAATGATATAAAGAAAAGCGATGCTTATCAGAGCGGCTTTCTTGAGGGAACTACACCTGCCTATGAAGCTTATCTGCGCTTAAAGAAAAATTTAGCTGCTTCGTTAAAGTGAAGGGGGCAGTTAGATGAAACTAGCAAAATATAAGGCTTGTATCTGTGAAGGTTCTGCTGAGTCAGCAATCATTGATATTTTAGTAGATAATAATTTGTTGATTTTCACACGAGAGGAAATGCTGGACGAAAGGGTTATCAGATGCAGAAGCGCGAAAAATTTTGAAGAAAGATACTTACGCAAAGGCTTTGATGAACCAATTTCTGTTATACGCATTTTGGATTCTCGTAGAGAAAGCTTTAAGCTAAGCAAAGCTTATGCTTATAAAATAGATGTCGTCAACGTGATTACTGCTCCTGAGATTGAAATGCTGATTATTCATAATGAAGGAGCATATGAACGCTTTAAGTGTTCTGGGAAGAAACCTAGTGATTTTTGCAAAATGGATTTGCGCATGGGTAATGTAAAGGCATATGATTTTGTAAAAGATTATTTTGCTAATCCTAAAATTTTAGTTGATGCTATAAGAGAATACCGCAGGGTTGCTAATATTCCTAAGGGGGAGTACAGTTTGGCAGATTTGTTGTAATAACAAATACAAGGTATAAAGTGCCTTTTTTTCTGTTGTTCCTATTATTGTTCCTCTCTGTTCCGTATATTTGTGGTGCAATCAGAACGTTTTTAAGAGAATTTTACAGTGGACAAACACTATATGTAGTGGTAGATTTAATATAAGTACCACAAATTGTAGCTTGGGCATTTTTGCTAAATCGTTACAGCGGTTTACCCCGCACAGGGTTTGCCACCTCAACCCACTCCGCCAACTATGGCAATCGGCTCTCGGAGAAATCCGAGAGCTTTTTTTGTTTTTGAAAAGCCTGCATCATCGTGAAAACTTTATTGACAACCATCGTTAAAAGTGCTATAAATCTATATTCGGTAGATGTTTTATGCACATGAGAGGATGAGTATATTATGAGAAAAAGTTTTGCCAATTCCTTTGTAGCCACATTTATGGCTGCAAATATTTGCCTTGCAGTCCCGGCTTTTGCCGACAGCCTGCAGACATACAATCTTGATACGATGGTTGTTACCGCGCAGCGTGAAAGCAAGCGTGATGTAGATACGCCTGCTTCCGTTACAACCGTATCACAGAAGCAGCTTGCTGAAACAGGCGCTTCTAATCTTTTTGATGCCTTGCGTTTGCAAAGCGGCGTAACTACCTATTCCTATGGCGGCAGCCAGTCCCTTGGCGGTATGAACGCAAAAATCCTGATGCGCGGTGCGAATAAAGGCACTGTGGTAATGATTGACGGTGTACCTGCCAACATCAATGAAACCTATTATCTGGATTCCATTCCTGTAGAATCTATTGCACGCGTAGAAATTGTTAAGGGCGCTGCTTCTACTCTTTACGGTTCCGAGGCTTCTACCGGTGTTATTAATATTATCACGAAAAAGAAAATGCCCAACACCTTATCTCTGACTAAGGGTGAATACGGCAGGGAGAAGGCAGCACTGACATTGAATGCCGACAAGCTGAATTTTGCAGTAGCGCTGGAGCAGAGTGACCCGATGAAGGGATACAGCAGTAATTATAAGCAGATTAATGATTTAAACAAAAAGTCCTTTACCGCAAGCTATAAGTTTGATGATAATTGGAGTTTTTCACATCAGCACAATGACAGCAAGTATTCCTATGATCAGTATGACGAAACCTGGAGCAAGCTTACCGAGGATGCGAATTACCATTATATTGATGATTTTTCACGCTTGCAATATAAGGATGACAGCGTGAGTGCCAATTTGTTTTATAACCGTAGCAACCGCAGAAATCAGACCTATAGTGTTACAGACTCTAAATGGACGAAGCTCGATCATTTGCGCTTTGATACTATAGGCCTTGATTTGCAAAAGCAGCTTACCGGTAATTTTGGTGATGTTATCGTTGGTACAACAATTTCCCGTGATTCCTATAAAAACGATATTACCGTAGCTAAAAAAATCAAACCCGGTACGAAGATTAACGAATTCAGAACAAATTATGCTGTGTTTGCGCAGCTGTCTAAGGATCTTGGCGCAGGCTATACTGCTACCGTAGGTGCTCGCGAAACCGTTGTAGAGGCCAATAAGCGTTACAATGCTTTTACTCCGCAGTTTGCTTTGCTGAAGAAGCTGGATAATAACAGCAGCTTATATGCAAATGCGGCAAAATCTTTTAAGATGCCTACATTTACCCAAATTTACGGCGGCGGTGGTGCTAACTTTACTGCCAATCCATTTCTGGAGCCTGAAGAAGGCTGGACCTATGAGTTTGGTTATAAAAAGAGTTCCAAGACCAGTATGTTCAAGACGGCGCTGTATTATATGGATTTAGACACAATTGAATATGACGGTGATGGAAGTATAGAAGATCCATACGTAACACGTAATATGTCTTTTAAAAACAAAGGCCTGGAACTGACCTATGAAAAGGATTTTGGCAGTAAATACAGCTACTCTCTGGGTGCTAATTTCTGTAATCCTATGGGCAAAAACAAGGAAGGTGTTTGGGAGCGCAAGTTTGCGCGTGAGCAGTACAATGCCAGCATCAAATACCATGATGCTAAATTCAATGCTGCGCTGACAGGCATGTTTACTACGGATAGAGCCAGCGGTTGGGGCGATTTACTGCCAGTAAACTTTATTGCCGGCTATAAGCTCGACAAGAGCAGTAGCGTAGAGCTTGGCGTGGAGAATATCTTCGACCGCGATGATATCGTAAGCAATCCTGGCGCTACTACCAAGTATTACTGCCTGCCGCGCATGGTGCATGTGACCTACACTTATACCTTCTAAAAAGTTTGCGCCAGTTTTGCTCTTTTATAAACGATAGTCTGAACTGAACATATTAAATATCCATAAATTGAGCTTATTCAGATGCCAGTCAAAAGGTTATAATGATTACATTATTAAAGTAAAGGAGTGTGTCTTATGACCTTGATGAATAAAGCATTGACAATTGCCGGCAGCGATACAAGCGGCGGCGCCGGTATGGAAGCGGATATTAAAACTATGGAGGAGCTGGGCGTTTATGGTATGCCTGCTTTGACCTGCATTGTTACTATGCATCCTACTACTTGGGAGCACAGCGTATTTCCGTTGCCGTTGGATTTGGTAGAAAAGCAGCTGGTGACAGCGATTGAAGGCGTTGGCATCAATGCGATGAAAACCGGTATGCTGGGAAGTGCTGAGCTGGTAGAGCTGGTTGCGGCAACTATTGATAAGTACAATTTGCAGAACGTTGTTATTGATCCGGTTATGGTCTGCAAGGGCTGTGACCTGATTCTGGTGCCGGATGCGGCAGAATCTATCAAAAAGCTGCTGATGCCGCGCTGCGATATTATTACCCCGAATACCGTGGAAGCTGCTTATCTTGCAGATATGCCTGAGGTTACTACCGTAGAGCAGATTAAGGAAGCAGCAGAGAAGATTGTTGCTGCCGGTGCGAAGAGCGTTGTTATCAAGGGCGGCGAGCGTCTGAGCGACAATTCCGCAATTGATATTTTTTACGATGGCAAGGAATTCACAGAAATGGCTGTGCCGAAAATTTATCCTTCCTACAACCATGGCGCAGGCTGCACCTTCTCGGCAGCAATTACCGCAGGCCTGGCAAACGGCCTGAGCATGAAGGAAGCGGTACTGCAGGCGAAGAAGTTCGTTACCGCTGCGCTTAAGCATGGCTTTGCTATCAATAACATTGTCGGCTGCACCAATCATACCGCGTATAGAAAATATAGCGAATAAAAGAAATAAAACCGTCATTTCCTCAGATTATTGGGGAAATGACGGTTTTTTTTGTATGCAAAAATGCTTATTACAGAGTAGTGGAATCCATAGTGCAGTCTTCCAGCAGCTTTTTGGCATCAACATATTGCGCAATGCCTGCAGCTACCTTCTTAGATTCTTTCATTGCCAGTACGACAGTAGCAGGACCATGTACCACATCGCCGCTGCTGAAGACACCGGCGCGGGTAGTCATGCCGTAGGGACGGTCACGGGTGATAACAAAGCCCTGCTTATCAACCTGAATGCCTTTGGTACTGGAAACAATACGTGCTGCCGGTTTTTGGCCTACTGCGAGGATTACGCAGTCGCAGGGGATAAGCTCCTGGCCGCCTTCTGCAATAAACTCACCGTTTTCGGTTTTGGTGATGTTTTGCAGCAATAAGCCGGCTAATTCGGTTTCGTCCGCTGCCGTAGCCTGTCGGCGGATATTCTTTAAGGCGCGCATCTGCTTCTTGTTGAAGTAGGCGATAGGCTGCTTCAGGAAGCGGAACTGTACACCTTCGGCAACAGCGGCTTCATATTCAGATGGAAAAGCAGAAATTTCAGCTTCCGTTTTGTGGTAGACGATGGTGACGTTTTTGGCACCGCGGCGGATAGAGGTGCGGGCCGCATCCATAGCCACGTTGCCTGCGCCGACAACGATAACGTTGTCTCCGGTGTGCAGCAGTGTTTCGCTGGCATCCAGCTTGCCTCCGTCAGCCAGTACAACCATACGCAGGAAGTAGGTTGCTGTCAAAATACCGGACAGCTCCTTGCCGGGGATGTCCAACGTGCGCGGCAGAGAGGTACCTGTGCCCATGAAAATTGCATCATAGCCTTGGGCAAAAAGGTCATCTACGGTAAAATCTACGCCGGCAAGCTGCTTGGTGCGGATTTCTACACCGATATGTTGCAGCTCGCTGATTTCATGGCGGACAACATCCTTTTGCAGACGGAATTCCGGAATGCCGAAAAGCAGTACGCCGCCCGGTTCGCTTTGTGCTTCGAAAATAGTAACATCAAAGTCCATTTTTGCCAAATCACCGGCAACGGTAAGACCTGCAGGGCCGGAGCCGATTACGGCAACCTTACCGCGCAGCTTGCTTGAAGGCTGCGTGGGCTTCAAATCATTGTTGTGGGCAAAGTCGGCAATGAACATTTCCAGACTGCCGATTTCGATACCGCATTTCTTTTTTGTCAGCACGCAATGTGCTTCGCACTGACGCTCATGCGGGCAGACACGTCCGCAGATAGCTGGCAGATTGCTGCGTTCGGAAATAATTTCGTAAGCCATACCGATATTACCTTCGCTTAAGGCACGGATAAAGCCGGGAATATTGTTTTCAATCGGACAGCCGGTGCGGCATGTAGGGCGCGCACAGTTCAGGCAGCGGCGTGCTTCCTGAATGGCTTCTGCTGTGGTCATTGTTCTGCTCATTTTTCTACCTCTTTTTAGTCAGAATGCTTACCTTGAGTGTCATAAATAAGATTTTCCAATTCCTTGAGGCGGCCATTTATTTCTTCCATGTGCTTGGCAAGCAGCTCTTCATAATCTGCTACCGGATCAGGCAGCTTATCATGGTTCAGGTCAATCATGCTTTCGGCATCATTGTTGGATGCAATACGTACACCATTGCGTGTTACAACACGTCCGGGTACACCAACAACGACGGAATTTGGCGGAACCTCTTTAAGAACTACGCTGCCGCTGCCAATTTTGGAATTGTCGCCTACCTTGAAGGAACCGAGCACCTTCGCACCGCTGGAAACAACAACATTGTTGCCGATGGTGGGATGGCGCTTACCCTTTTCTTTGCCGGTACCGCCGAGAGTAACTCCCTGATAGAGCGTGACGTTGCTGCCAAGCTCAGCAGTTTCGCCGATAACAAGTCCCATACCATGGTCAATAAAAAGACCGGGGCCCAGTTTAGCACCGGGATGGATGTCTATACCGGTAAGAAAGCGGGAAAATGTATTAAGCAGGCGTGGGAATACTACCAAGCCTTTCAGATAAAAGTGATGCGCTATACGATGGAGCCAGATGGCATGTAGCCCGGGATAACACAGTGCGGCCTCCAGTCTTGTTTTTGCGGCCGGGTCGCGCAGCATAATGGCATCAATATCTTTTTTCATCTGAGCAAACATGTCAAGACTCCTTTCCTTATATTATATCAACATGTTCTGTAGTTGTCAGCAGTCAACTGTTTTAAGTCGGATTCTTTCTGCCGACAAATACCATTTTTATATTTTAGCACAGATGTCGGTAAAAGGTAAACAGAAAAACTGTAAAACTTAGCAAAAAAGTAGGGAGTAAACATTTTAGAGCATGTATTTAGTGGACAATATTCTGAAAACTAGCTGATATTGCATCAAATTGCACATTATGAGGCAACGATTTTTTTAGCGGATATTCTTATTTGACTTTACCTATAAGTATGATATAATTGAGTCAAATACTTAAATTTTTTTATTAATGTACGTGTCAAATAGACAGGTACGTTGGAGGCGCACTGAAATGACAAAAGAAATTTTAAAAGAAAAGGCATGTGCGGCAATTGACGCATATGCGGACAAGATAAAGGCTATTTGTGCCGGCATCAACGATGAACCGGAATTAGGCTTCAAGGAAGTCAAAACTGCTGCCAAGGTTGCGGAATTTATGCGTGACCTGGGCTTGGAGCCGCAGACCGGCTTGGCAATCAATGGTGTTAAGGGTCGTGCGAAAGGCGGCAAGCCCGGACCGACAGCAGCCGTTTTAGGCGAGCTTGATGCAGTAGGCTGTCCTACAAGTCCGAAGGCGGACCCGGCCACAGGCGCTGCGCATGCCTGTGGCCACAATCTGCAGATTTCCACCATGCTTGCTGCTGCCTGCGGCATCGTAAAATCCGGCGTTCTGCCGGAGCTGGCCGGTGATGTGGTGTTCTTCGGTGTTCCTGCTGAGGAATATATCGAAATTGCGTACCGCAAAAAATTAGTGGAGTCCGGCAAGCTGCATTTTATGAGCGGCAAGGGCGAGCTGATTTATGAAGGCGCTTTTGATGATATTGATATGGCTATGCAGATGCATGCCGATAAAAATATGCCGAAGCCTACGGTTTCTATCGGCGAAAGCAGCAACGGCTTTGTAGGTAAAACCGTTCGCTATATCGGTAAAACCGCTCATGCAGCCGACGCTCCGCATGAAGGTGTCAACGCGCTGAATGCTGCCTGCCTGGGCCTGATGGGCATAAACGCTTTGCGTGAAACCTTCCGCGAGCAGGACGTAGTGCGTGTACACCCGATTATTACTAAGGGTGGCGACTTTGTAAATTCCGTGCCTGATGATGTACGCCTGGAGCTGTATGTGCGTGCGAAAACCATGGATGCTATTGATTCCACACATACGCGCGTTGACGCAGCACTCAAGGCCGGCGGCGATGCTGTCGGTGCCAAGACTGTTATCGAAACACTGCCAGGCATGTTCCCGTTGAGCTGCAACAAGCGTATGAATGAGCTGTTTGCAGCCAATGCGAAAATTGCTTATCCGGATGTAGAGATAAAGGATGCCGGTCATTTCAGCGCATCTACCGATATGGGTGACGTATCACACCTGATGCCTGTTATCCATCCGTTTATCGGCGGTACGGACGGCCTGTTGCATACACCTGACTTCCATATGGTAGATTTTAATGCTGCTGTACTGCTTCCTGCCAAAGCCTTTGCCATGATGCTGATAGATTTGCTGTATGATGATGCGAAAGAGGCTAAGGCTATTTTGGCTGACTTCAAGCCGATTCTTACAAAGGAAGAGTACATTGCAAAATTGGAGAGCTATTTTAATTAAGTAAAATAGAAATAATTTGTGGGAGGGAATGTAATGAAGAACATTAAATTACATGCCATAATTCTGGCGCTGATTATAGTTTCCGAGCTAATCGGCACTCATACCCTGAAGTTCGGTATCGGACGCATCGTGCTGCTGCCGATGCTGTACGCTCTGCTTCTGGGCATTTTGACAACACCTAAGTTTTTGAACCTGTCCGGTAAAAAGGAAATGCTGGATGCCAGCAGTCTGGTTGGCGTAACGCTGATGCTTTTGATGGCACGCTACGGTACGCTGGTAGGTCCGACTCTGCCGAAGATTCTGGCTGCTTCTCCGGCGCTGATTCTGCAGGAGTTCGGTAACCTCGGTACTGTGCTTTTAGGCGTACCTGTTGCTGTTTACCTGGGCCTGAAGCGTGAAACCATCGGTGCGGCGCATTCTATCGCACGTGAGCCGAACGTTGCGCTTATCGGCGAAAAGTTTGGCCTGGACAGCAGTGAAGGCCGCGGCGTTATGGGCGTTTATATTGCCGGCACTGTTTTCGGTACTATTTTCTTCGGCCTGATGGCCAGCGTTGCTGCTTCCGTGCTGCCGATTCATCCGTATGCATTGGCTATGGCCTCCGGTGTAGGCTCTGCCAGCATGATGACGGCTGCTGTAGGCTCTTTGGTTGCTATGTATCCTGATATGGCTGACCAGCTGGCAGCCTTCGGCGCAGCAAGTAATATGCTTTCCGGTCTTGACGGTCTGTATATGTCCGTATGGCTGGGCCTGCCGATGACCGAATGGCTCTATAAGAGATGCTATAAGATAAAATATGGCGTACTGCCAGAAGCTGATAAGAAAGGAGAGGAAGCATAATGAAAATTAAAGATACAATTATCATTTTGGCTATTGTAACCTTCATGAGCTTGTTCTCCAACGTATTGGGAACCAAGGCTGATATTATCCAGTCTATTCCCGGATTGCTTATTTTGGCAGTGATTGCTTTTGTTGGTATGCTGATGTCCAAATATATCCCCGGCGGTATTCCTGCGGCAGCATGGGTTGTAACCTTGGGCTGTATTCTGACTATCCCCGGCGTTCCGGGCAGTGATATTGTCAATGGTTATGTGAAAAATGTTGGCTTTGTGGCTTTGTGTACGCCTATACTGGCTTATGCCGGTGTATCCATAGGCAAGGACCTGGATGCCTTTGCCAAGACCGGCTGGCGCATTGTTATTCTGGCAATCGTTGTCTTTGTAGGCACCTATATTGCCAGCGCGATTATCGCTCAGTGCATTTTGAAGGCTTTGGGACAAATTTAAAAGAATTGCTTTTGAACCGGCATCAGCTTGATGCCGGTTTTTTAAAAGCTTCAAACTTATTGTATACATGCTTTTTCACTAGTCAGTTAATATTGCATCAGCAGTTATACAAAGAAAAAATTATTGGGTATTGAGGCGAATAATGTATAGATATTTGAGTAATGATGAAAAAATCGTAGTTCCATTGATTTGTGGCTTGTTTTTTTATACTTTTATTTTCTACATTGCTTTTGAATAATATACAGAATAAAAATGGCTGTTGTACTACATTTTTTATGCAGCACGACAGCCAGTATGTCTTAAAATATGAGTATTATTTTTTTACTTGCTCGATACAGCAAGTATGTTTCTTGCTTTTTTTGTCATAATTGATGCCTACAAGAAGCATGTTACCAGTATATTGCTCCAATGTTTGCGTATAGTTACGTTCTTTAATTTGCTCGAGTGCTGTTTTAGCACTTTGGTTCCATTTCAGCTCTACGATAAGCGCAGGATAGTTTTCTTTATAGCGTGGCTTAGGGAGATACACGAAGTCAGCAAAACCTCGGCCGGTGGGAAATTCTCTGATTGGCTTGAAGTAATATTGCATAGTGCTTAAAAACGCAATAGTCAGCACGCTGCTTAATGAATTTTCATCATTGTAACGTATTGAAGAAGCATATTCGTCATGAAGCTTAGCAATGCTATTAGCGACAACTGCTGTCTCACCGTCTAAAACAGCGTTTAAAAGCTGCGTTGATTCAATTTCAAAAGCATGAAGTTCAGACCAGTTGTTAGAACTGATTGCACCTGCAAATTCCTGTCTGATTTCTTCATTAGGTATAGAAGCTACGTGTTCATTGATGTCATAACTTAAGTAACCTAAGTGAATCAGAGCTGTGAGAATATCGTCTTTGCTAGCGAAGCTAATCATATCGTTTTGGAAGAAATTTGTATTGACAGCGACTGAGTTGCCAGCGAGCATATCTATTATTGCTGTACGCAGACCTGCGAAATTCATATCAATGAGAGTTTTAATAGTTTGATAAGTACCAGTTTGCGACCAGTAGCTTTGCAATCTTCCTCGTAGCATAGCGTTAACGACTGCTTTGGGGTTATAAATGTGGTAGTCATCTAAAAGATAGCCATCATACCAACGTTTGACAGCAGTAAAATCGGCATGGTAACGTGAGCATAATGTTTTAACTTCATTCTCTGTAAAACCCGTGTATGGAGCAAAAAAGCTGGCATCTAGCATAGTATACTCATCAAAATTGTTGAGCGCAGATTGTGTTTTCACTTTTTTGATGGGCAAAATACCTGTAAGATAGGCAAGGGCTACATACTTTGCCGGTTCACTGCCTTTGAAAAGATTACGCAGAAAGTCAATATATTGCTCTTGTACTTTGGTGTTGTGGGATTCGTCTCTGATGAAAACGTCCCATTCGTCAATGACGATAACAAATTTATTGCCTGTTGCAGCATTGATAGCTGATAATGCTCCGGAAATTTTTTGTACATCATCAGGAACAATTTTTCCGTAAAGTTGGCGCAGTTCGTTCAATACTATTTTAGTTATGTATGGAACAGTAGCTTCAGCTTTGCCACATTCTTTAAAACACCATTGTATGTCGAAGTGGAGCACATCGTATTTATTAAGATGTTTTGTGAAGCCAGGGATTTGGCTGATAGCAAGACCTTGAAAAAGTTCAGAAGCATCAGCACCTTTGCTGTAATATGCAGTGAGCATATCAGCGGTAACTGACTTGCCGAAGCGACGAGGACGGCTGTTACAAACGAAAGCTTGTAAGGTGCCGAGCATTTGATTTGTGTGCTTAATTAGAGAGGTTTTGTCAATATAAATTTCAGAAGCTACTGCTGCTTTAAATGCTGAACAGTCAGGATTTACAAATAAGCCCATAGCGCTATCCTCCTTTGCCGATGTGTTTATTTTTAGTATAAAGCAAGGTTGTCCGTATTGCAAGCAACGTAAAATGGAATGGTTAATGTATACATGCTTTTTTGTTGAAATAATCTGCAAGTTAGAGTAAAATATGACTATAAACCATGAGGAGGTATCACTATGTCTGAAATCTTAGCGGAAGCAACTTTTCCGAGTGTAATCCATAATAATGAAGTTTGCGAAGAAATCGTTAAATGGGGCAATAAAAATGGTTTCCCCCTGCAAAAAGCAAAATTATATAATAAAATGGATGGTTATGTAGGCTTTTCTCCAGATAATTATTTCATTAAGGCAACCCGTCTGCCGCCTGTTCCCGGCGGTTGGAAAGTTGTTGTAGAAAAATATGAGGCTGAAAGCCGCATTATTCCTTTGAATGTTAAGCCCGGCACCAATGAGGTTAACCGTTTTATCCTGAAAATGATGGATGAATATGTTAAGGAAGGCCTGAAAATGGAGCTGAGTGACGAGGTTTATGAATCCTACGGTACTTACCTGCGTGATTTGAAGGTTACCGGTCACACTGTATTGATTAACACCTTTGAAGACTTTATCGAAAACATGCGTTAAGCTATGGCCGGTGTTTTGGAAAAACAGCTGGCGCGGGCGCTGGATATACGCCTTGCGGTTTTCGCATCCAAGGCAGCAAGCGGCAGCCTGCTGCAGGATGAAATGTCTTTGCGCGCCGCTGCCTATATGGCCAGCGAAATCATTATGCCCTGCTGCTGCATGATGTGCAATAAGGCTAAGCTGGAAGCGTTGCTTTCGCAGACGAAGCTTTGCGCGGAGAACAAAGAATTGACGCAGCGTCTGGCGGCGCTTGTCTATGATGATTTGGCGCGTTGTAATGGGTTAGGATAGGGCTGAGAAAAAAGTTGAAAAAAATCTCAACTTTTTTAAAAAAAGGTGTTGACAAAAACACGGTAATGCCTTATACTTATATTCGTTGCTGATGCATGCGGAAATAGCTCAGTGGTAGAGCACCTCCTTGCCAAGGAGGGGGTCGCGAGTTCGAATCTCGTTTTCCGCTCCAATTAAAAATTTGCCCGACAGATTGAGTCTGTCGGGTTTTTTGGTATTGTCAAGAAGCGAGCATTGTGATATGATATTATGAGCGATTTGTGTCAGCACATTTTCGCTAAGGAAGGCTGACAGTTTAATCCGATTATATTATTTTTTACCCACATAAATTTAAGGGAGGATTTTATTAATGAACGTTACTGTTGAAAGAGTAGAAAATGAGGCAACTTTAAAAATTACCGCTCCGGCTGCTGAGGTAAACGCAGGCTATAAAAAGGCTGTACAAAAAATTGCTGACCAGGCAAATATCCCTGGCTTCCGTAAAGGCAAAGCTCCGCGTGCTATCATTGAAATGCACTATGGCAAAGAAGCTGTAAAACAAGAAGCTTTTGAAATTGTTGCTAACAAAGCATACAGCGAAGCTCTGGACCAGGAAAAACTGATCCCTGTATCCGATCCTAAAGTTGAAGAATCTACCTTCGAAGAAGGCAAAGATATGGAACTGACCATTAAAGTAACCCTGAAACCGGAACCGGAACTGGGCGAATACAAAGGTCTGCATGTAGAGAAAAAAGAAGTTGAAGTAACCGACGAGCAGGTTGACGCTCAAATTAAAGACATGATGGGCCGTGACGCTAAAATGGTAGTTGCTGAAGAAGGCGCTGTAATTGAAAAAGGCGACTTCGCTATCATCGACTTTGCAGGTACTGTTGACGGCGAACCGTTCAGCGGCGGTGAAGGCAAAGGCTATCCTCTGGAAGTTGGCTCTAACTCCTTCATCCCCGGCTTCGAAGATCAGCTGGTTGGCCTGTCCAAAGGCGATTCCACTGACGTAGAAGTAACCTTCCCGGAAGATTACTTTGTTAAAGACCTGGCTGGCAAAGAAGCTATCTTCAAAGTAAACATCCAAGACGTAAAACGCAAAGAGCTGCCGGAACTGAACGACGAATATGTTGCTTCCAAGACCGACTTCAAAACTGTAGAAGAGCTGCGTGCTAACTACAAAGAGCGTATGCAAAAAGCTGCTGAAGCTAACGCTAAAGCTGAATACGAGCATGAACTGATTGACCTGGCTGTAGCTAACGCTAAATTCAGCGTTCCGGAAATCATGATTGAAGACAAAATCAGCCAAATGGTTGAAGAAATGAAAATGAGCCTGGAAAGCCGTAAAATGAGCTTGGATATGTACATGCAATACACCGGTCTGGACATGGCTAAAATCCGTGAAAACCAACGTCCGGTTGCTGAAGAAAACGTTAAGACCGACCTGGTTCTTGACGCTATCGCTAAAGCTGAAGACATTCAGGTTGACATGGCTGACGTTGATGCAGAAATCGCTGCTATTTCCGCACAACACGGCGCTTCTCCTGAAGAAGTTAAGAAAATCATCAAAGGCAACGGCACCATGGGCCTGCTGCTGGCTAACATCCTGCGCCGCAAAGCTGCTCACGTTGTTATCGACAGCGCAAAATAATTTTAGGTTATACTTACAGTAAAGGAGTGTGACAAAATGAATTATGTGCCTATCGTTGTTGAACAATCTAGTCGTGGAGAACGTTCCTATGATATTTATTCACGTCTTTTGAAGGATAGGATTGTTTTCGTTACTGGTCCGATTGATGACAATATGGCAAATGTTGTCATTGCTCAGTTATTGTTCCTTGAGTCCGAGGATCCGGACAAAGACATCCATCTGTATATTAACAGCCCCGGCGGCAGCGTAAGCGCCGGCATGGCTATTTATGATACGATGCAGTATATTAAGCCTGACGTTTCTACTATCTGCATGGGCATGGCTGCCAGCATGGCATCCGTGCTCCTGGCAGCAGGCGCGCCGGGCAAGCGTTTTGCATTGCCGTATTCCCGTGTTATGATTCATCAGCCCTTGGGCGGTGCACAGGGCCAGGCAACGGAGATTGAAATCCATGCCCGTGAAATTCTGCGTATCCGTGAAGAAATGAACCAGGTACTGGCAAAGCATACCGGTCAGACAGTGGAAAAAATTGCTGCCGATACCGAGCGCGATCATTATCTGACAAGCAAAGAAGCTAAGGAATATGGCCTGATTGATGAGGTTGTTTCCCGTAGTAAATCTGCAGAGTAAGATATACTATAAGGAGATTTAAAATATGAATTTTGATGAAGGACATGATGGAAAACCATGCTGTTCCTTTTGCGGCAAGCGTGAAGGTCAGGTAAAAAGACTGATTTCCGGTCGTGGTGTATTTATCTGCGATGAGTGTGTCGACTTCTGCAAATCAATGCTTGACGAGGAAAAAGAAAGCGATGCTGCCGAGCAGTTGGCTAATGCAGCTGATCTGCCGAAGCCTCAGGAAATCAAGGCAATCTTAGATGAGTATGTTATTGGTCAGGATGAGGCTAAAAAAACCTTGTCCGTAGCAGTATATAATCATTACAAGAGAATCAACTACGAAATCCAGAATCCGGAGTCCAAGCGCGACCTGGAGCTGCAGAAATCCAATATTCTGATGCTCGGTCCTACCGGCAGCGGCAAAACACTGCTCGCCCAGACTCTGGCAAAGATGGGAATCCGGGTTTATTTGATCGGAGGAGAACTGAAGAGTTCCACAGAAGCAGTCGTAGGCAGTCAGGCAATGCAGATGATCCAGATGTATCATTTTACAAAGGGATTTTTCGGAACAAATGGAATCACCAGAAGAGAAGGCTTCACCACACCGGATACCAGCGAAGCAATTGTAAAGAGTACTGCAATGAAGCAGTGCAAAGATGTATATATTCTGACAGATAAGTCAAAGTTTGGCGAAGTAAGTTCTGTGACATTCGGCGGGTTTACAGATGCTAAAATTCTTACAGAAGAAATTCCGGAGGAGTATCAGGATAGCAAAAATATTCTGAAAGTGAAATAAATAATTGACAGTATGCCGCCGGCAGACAGAGCAGGCAGGAATGATATTTAGATTGGAGAGATGTGGGATGAAGTTTGCGCATATTGGAGATCTGCATATTGGGAAAAGGGTGCATGATTTTTCCATGCTGGAGGATCAGAGGT
>OHFR01000208.1_pt1 | contig 32372 bp, 29 predicted proteins | sample 1567531 | NCBI WGS metagenome assembly OHFR01 (sample SAMEA3879597, study PRJEB24766) | human gut metagenome | biome: human-associated habitat; feature: feces | place: USA | collected 1985/1987
TGCTGCATTCTTTTTTTGGAAGCCTGTATTTCCGCTCTTTTTTTCTCTTTTTTTTATATCATATTACTTTTTCGATGATTTCATACTTTTTTTAGATTTATCGTTGGAAAATAGAGAATTGGCTTCTTCCACTTTCTCTAAAACTGCCTGTTTTACAGACTTTTTCACCGTCTGATTTCCGGTTTTCCATAACATGCGCAGTGCCTGTGAGAAAAGCTCCTGTGTTTCCGGTGAAAGCTTGCTCTTTGCTTTCATCAGCTCCTGCACTTTTTTCCATTTGCTGTTGTAAAAATCATCCACCGTATAGATTTTGGCATCATCGAGCATGGAAAAGACCGTATCGACAATCTCCTCGCGCTGTTCTTTCGTCAACTGGAAAATCCATTTTTTCATCGTCTCGTCGAGCAGGATACTCTGCGGTGCGACCTCCTCCACATAGACAAAATGGCTGCCAAGCACTTCCCATGACATGGCATCATGCTGCTGGATACCACTCTGGGAACTTTTTACCACTTCAAACTTTTCCTGATGCTCAAGCAGCATGCCTACAATGCTGGACTCCGGCAGAATGGTCTTGATTTTTGGCAGCATCCACTGGTATTCCTTACTCTGGATCATTTCTTCGCTAAATCCAGGTCCGTCATTGCTGTACACCTTCACGATCCTCTTCTGGATATTCCGGTCACATTTGACGGATGCGTATACGGAAAGATTTCCACCCTTGGAATGTCCCCCGACTCTGATTTTTTTCCAATCCTCTTTCACCATATGATTCAGGTAATCGACGGCTTTCAACTGCCCCGGTGTCTCGGACAGATAACCCATGTTAAAGTTCTCGCGCCAGCCCACAATCGTATTGTCTGTTCCGCTGAAAGATACATAGATACTCTTATCATCCAACCGGACACATACCACAGAAAACTGGGACTGTTCCTCTTTGCTGATATCGTTGATATAACCAAATAACTGCGCATTGCAGAAACGCTCTGTCTGCGCCATCTTCTCCAGCACAAATGCTGCTGTTTTCGTCATAGACACACGCTCCATGATCTCTTTTCTGTCATGTGCCGCAAAAAAGAGTTCACATGCTTCTTTTACCGTGATCGTTCCCTCTTCCCCCGGTGCCGGAACAATTCCTGCAAATTCCACATATACAAGCTGTGCCAGTATCAGATTGTCCACCTCATTAAAAGGCGCCTCCCGAAATGTCAGGTCACCGCGCCAGTCCAGATAATCCATTAAATTTGACATAAATCCTCCTATATCAGTCCATAATGTTTCAGTCCTTGCAAAATACCGTCCTCATCCACAGAACGTGTCACGAACTCTGCGGTATTTTTCACTTTATCGGTTCCGTTTCCCATTGCAATGCTATGCGCTACATACGCAAGCATCTCAAGGTCATTTGCACTGTCACCGAATGCAAACGTATCCTCATGCGGAATGTCTATCATTTCACAGACTTTCCGAATGCCCGTTGCCTTGGAAATTCCTGCCGGGTTAATCTCTATGATCCCCTGCCCGTGAATGACTACGTCAAAATCTTCTCCCATCTCTTTTACAAACTGTCTGGCATCCACAGTCGGTGCAATGCTGCTCATTTTGTTGATCTGAATCTCACTGTGGTCTGTGGGAATGTTTCGCAAATGTTCCCCCAGTTCTTTGCGCAGATGTATCACGTAAGGATCATCTAAAAAATCACTTTCATTCACATACACATACTCCGGTCCTTCTAACACGACCGGCATATGATATTCTTTTAACACACTTAGTGCATGCGTCACCTGCCTCTCTGTTAACAGCACCTGATAGACTGTCTCCTTGTGAAAATCAATATGTGCCCCACAGGAAGCAACCACACCATCAAATCCGATCCCCAATAATTTTGGACTTTGTATATTCGAACGGCTTCTTCCACTGCAGATAAATGCATAATGTCCATTTTCTCTCAGTTTCCGGATTGCCCAAACAGCGCTTTCCGGTATCTGCATCTGATAGTTCCATAATGTACCATCAATATCAAAAAATACTGCCTTTTTCATCCTGATTTCCTTTTCATTTCTATTTTTCTGACTTTGTAATTCCTTTCAAGTATATCCGATTTCTCTATTTTTGCATAGTAAGAAAGGCTTTCTCTGCAAATCTTTCCTGCCATATCCAAATTTACGCTGCATTTCCCGTCGCCATAACAAAAAAAGAGGCTGCCAAACCCTCGAATAACGATACGTCATCTAAGTTTGACAACCTCTTTCCTTATTATGTATGAAGTAAATTAAATTTAGTTGTTGATTAATTTATCTTCTTCGTTGTTCCAGCTGTAAAGTTTACGGATCTCTTTACCAACCTGCTCTGATGGATGTTCAGCAGCTTTCTTTCTCATCGCTTTGAAATGAACCTGACGTCCTGCTGGTGACATATCCAATAAGAAGTCTTTTGCAAAAGTACCATCCTGGATATCGGAAAGAATCTGTTTCATAGCTTTCTTGGTATCCTCTGTGATGATCTTAGGTCCAGTGATGTAATCACCGTACTCTGCAGTATTGGAAATAGAATATCTCATTCCTTCGAAACCTGACTGGTAGATCAAGTCTACGATCAGTTTCATCTCATGGATACACTCAAAATATGCATTTCTTGGGTCATAACCAGCTTCTACTAATGTCTCGAAACCAGCCTGCATTAATGCACAGACACCACCACAAAGAACTGCCTGCTCACCAAAGAGGTCTGTCTCTGTCTCTGTTCTGAATGTTGTCTCTAAGACACCGGCTCTTGCTCCACCGATACCAAGTGCATATGCAAGTGCAAGATCCTGTGCTTTTCCAGTTGCATCCTGCTCAACAGCGATCAGACAAGGGGTTCCTTTTCCAGCCTGATACTCAGAACGTACTGTATGTCCCGGAGCTTTTGGTGCGATCATGGTAACATCAACGTCTACTGGTGGAACGATACATCCGAAATGAATGTTGAATCCATGAGCGAACATTAACATATTACCTGCCTCTAAGTTTGGCTCGATATCTTTCTTATACATATCTGCCTGTTTCTCATCATTGATCAGGATCATGATGATATCTGCTTTCTTAGCTGCCTCTGCAGTTGTATATACTTCAAATCCCTGTTTCTCAGCCTTTGCCCAGGATTTACTTCCCTCATAAAGACCAATGATAACATGGCATCCGGAATCCTTTAAGTTTAATGCATGTGCATGTCCCTGACTACCATATCCAATGATAGCGATTGTCTTTCCATCCAATAATGAGAGATTACAATCTTCCTGATAAAAAATTTTTGCTGCCATTTTAAATCCTCCTTGTTTTTCCGAAGGAAAAATCCGAACCCTCTGGTGAGGAGAGGATTTGTCCTCCTTGTTTTATGTACTATTATTCCATAATTTTTACATCGGCTGTTCCTCTGGACAGTCCTGTAATACCGGTGCGCGCTAACTCCAGTATGTCATATCCCTGCAACAGATCCAGAAAAGCCTCTAGCTTGTCCTGATGACCTGTAAGTTCAATAACCATGGAATCATTTGTGACGTCTACGATCTTCCCATGGAAAATCTCTGTCACATTAAGAATCGGCTGGCGTTCGGTGTCTTTTGCACGAATCTTAACCAAAATGAGTTCTCTTGTCACTGAAGAACCCGGCTCCAATTTCTTGATATCAACCACATCTTCTAACTTGGCAAGCTGCTTCTCGATCTGTTCTAGAATCTGCTCGTCCCCACTTGCTACAATGGTAATCCTTGTATACCGCGGATCAGCAGTCACCCCGGAAGAAAAGCTGTCAATGTTATATCCTCTTCGGCTGAATAATCCAGAAATATGGCTTGTAACACCCGGATTGTTCTCGACTAAGAGAGATAATACCTGTCTTCTCATAATGAAAACCTCTTCCTTGTAAAGTCTTTTGCGCTTTACAGTTTTACTCACTCATATTTAAGTTAAATAATATCAATATCATATTTCTTTGTCAACGTCTGAGACGATATTTGCCTATATATTTTGTGCATATTTGTCATAACCTGTATGACTATCTTTTGTATATTTACATGAATAATAATTATAGAACTGCATACCATACCCAGCCTGTTCAAACAATAGAATGCACGCTCCGCTCTTAAAGCATAACGCCGGATTTTTCCTTGCTTTCCTCCAGAATATGGTTCAGTTTGCGGAACGGAACCGCAAGCACAAGACCAACAATCAGGGAGATTACCGTATAAGACAGTAAAATTGCAAGATCTTTCCAATAATCATCCCGGTACATTCCGGCTACTGCCTCTTTCATTGCACCCATTGCATACTTAAATGGCTGGAACTGATAGAAAACCTGGAATACTTTTGGCAGTGTCTCGATCGGGAATGTACATCCGGCTCCTGCAACCTGAATGACCATGATAATGATCGCAATACCTTCACCGATATTTCCAAACGCCGCTGTCAATGCATACATTAAAAAGCCGAACACAAAACTACAGCAGGATGCTGCCAGCCAGAATAAAAACGGATGTGCGCACTCGATCCCGATAAAGTACAGATCACCCAATACCGTGATCAGCGCCTGAACCTGGGCGATCAGAAAGAATGTGATATATCTTCCAAAAAACTGCTGATGCGGCTTTGCATTCTTAAAGGACGGCTCCATCTCTACTTTTGTATGTATGATCGCAACAAGGATCAGTCCGCCTACCCAGAGTGCCAGCACGGTATAGAATGGCGCCATGGAAGAACCATAAGTGTCCACCTCGTAAACTGCCTCTGTCTCAATCTCAACCGGGGAAGCCATAAAACTTCCAATCTCTTCCGGGTCATGAGCTAACAATTTAGATAAGATCTCATATCCCTCTTCCCCCTTCATCTGGTTCAGACGCTCTAAACGTCCTCCGATCACCCCACGCATATCTGTGATCGCATCTTTTGTACCCGAGAGACTGATATTCGCAGATGCTAATGTTGCAGAAAGCTGTGACAGATTTCCATTCGAAGTATCCAATGCCTTTGCGATAGAGCCAAGCGCATTGCTGATACCTCCAAAAGTAGCAGATAATCCCTTTGAAATTGTTCCAAGGGATGCCAATCCTGTTCCCGTCACATTCTGCAGATTGCCCATTGCACTCTGTCCACTTGTGATCGCACTCTTCATGTCCGGATATACAGCTGAAAACTGATTTGTAGTAGATGCAGCATTTCCTGATACCGACATCAGAGAATCCAGCAAATTCTCATACACTGCAAGATCTGCATCTGCTTCCTCTAATTTTCCGATCAGCATATCAATGACATTGGAAGATCCTGTTTCTTCTTCCAGAACCGAAGAATCAATCAGTCCATCTGAAACTTGCATGCAGCTTTTGATCAGCGTAGAGATAAACTGTGTATTGACCGTCTGCTGAACTGCAGTTTTTGCTTTGTCTGTAATCTTTGGAGCGATCGCATTTTTCTTTTCATTTGTGTAATAGGTGATCTCAGGATGCTCCATCTCATCCGCAAGAAAACTTACCATGTCTTCCGTAAAATCTTCCGGCATAATAAGGGCAGCATAATAATCACCACTGTAAACACCATCGATTGCTTCCTCTGTCGTGTCTGTAAACACCCAGCCAATCGTTGTATTTGCTTCCAATCCCTCGATTACAGTTTCACCCATATTAAACTCGGTGTCGTCAATCGTGATTCCCTTGTCGTCCGATGCAACTGCAACTTTAATATTCGACGTTGCATCCGGTCCATACGGGCTCCAGTTCGATAAAATATTAAACCATGCATACAAGCAAGGAAGAATCGATAAGCCGATGACTATAACAACCGCTACAACATTTGTTTTTATCCTTTTAAAATCCGATATAAAAATCCGAAAAATGTTCAACATATCTAATCTTCCTTATCCTTTTTCCTGTCTTTTTTCTTCTCTTTCTTCTTACCGTCCCTGTTCCCGGATATCTTTTCTTCGGAAGATCCGTCAGAATCTTTCTCCTCATCTGTCTCTTCCTCTTTTTCTTCCAGCAATGCCTCATCCGGCATAATCCCAGACTCTCCAAAATATTTTGCAAGAATTGCGCGGTCGGCAGCGATCTTTCGTTCCATCTCTGCTAACCGGCTGTCAATACTGCTGTTTGGAAGAAGCGTGTCAATTTTGCCATCCTCTTTAATTCCAAGTTCTGTCAGACGCTCCTGCAATGTATAATCCATATATTCCACATAGATCAGATAGGCAGAAATTGTAAACAAAGAAACAATCCAAAGCACCAGAAATACTACTTTCGAACTGTCCATGGAAAACATCAGCATCAAAAATATCATTGGAATCAGAATGACACAACGGATTCCCCACCGTATTTTTTTCTGGTTACGCAGATGTTCTTCATTCTGGTATTCCATGATCCTGCGATAAGATTCTTCATAATTTGTTTCCATTGCATCTTCTCCTTACATCATTTTCGTATCTTCCATACGCTCTTCCACAAAGTGATTCATCTTCATAAATGGTTTTCTCACAAACAGTCCAATGATCAGCGCTGCAATTGCAAACACTGCCAGCTGGCTCATGTACATCCAGTAATCGTTCTCATACATGCCGCCGATCGTCTCACGCATTGCATTGATCGCATATGGGAACGGGAAATATTTGTAAATATTCTGGTTAAACTGCGGCAAAATCTCGATCGGATATGTTCCGCTGGATCCTGCGATCTGGATAACCATGACAACAACGACAAATGCCTTTCCCACATCTCCGAAAGAAACCGTCAAAGTATAGATCAACAGGTTAAAGGTAAAACTTGTAAACGCAGCAACGATATAAAAAAGTACCGGTTCCAAACACTGTACCTTTAACAGATACAGATCTCCCAGGACAACGATTGCTGCCTGCAGCTGTCCCAAAACAAAAAACAGTAAAAATCTTCCAAAATATCTCTGATATGATCTGGTGCCTGCAAACTTTTCATCCTCCACCTGCACTTTGATCAGCGCAACTAAAATAACAGCTCCAACCCAGAGCGCAAGTATTGTATAGAATGGTGTGACGGAAGACCCATAGTTTTCAACCGGATAAACTCTCTCTGTTTGAATCGTAACAGGGGATGCAAAGAACTCTCCCATCACTTCCGGATCCGTGGACAGGATACGGATGAACTGATCGTATTTCTCCCCATCTTCCACTTCATTCAATTCTGATAAGATCGTATTCAGCTCCTCTTTCGCAGAACTTATGATTTCTTTTAAAGTGTTAAAACTTCCATTGGAACTGCTCACTGTGTTTCCGAGACTGCCCAAAGCCACACCGGTACCTTCCAGACCTTTATTCATGCTGTTTAAGGAGGCTACCATATTGTTGTAAGCAGCAGAAATATTTGCCTTCATCGTTGCAACATCTGCCTGTAACTGTTTTTCCACGATCGGCATTACTGCATCGATCAGATTGGCTGCCGCTTTGATTGCTGTATGATCTCCTGAGACAGCATTGTTAAGATCACCTATCCGGTTCTGCAATACTCCCTGTACCGCAGTTGTTGTCTGCTCAATGCTGTCGAGCAGTTTAATGATATCATCCTTGTTGCTTCCGGCAGGAATCAGATCACTCTGTAACAGTTGTTTTAACAGTTCGATCTGCTGAGTGGAATTTGATACATTATTCACAGCATTTGCAATCTCTTCCGCCGTTGGAAGCTCTTTTGATAATGTCGTATTCACTTCCTGCAAATGGGTATGGATACTCTGGTAAACCTGATCCATCTGGGACTGTAACGTTGTAATGGTCTGCTGTGCGTCTGTTTTTGCCTTGTTGACCTGTGCAACACCATTATTTAATTTACCGGACGCACTGGAAACCTCTCCGCTTGCTGTTTTTAAATTAGACGCAAGGGTTGCGTTGCAGGACATCAGATTATCAATTGTCACAAGATAATCATCCAGATTCTTATTGACAGAATCCAGTTTATCAATAATTTTAGTGATATACTGTGTCTTTTGTGCATCATCTGCGAGTTCATTCATACTTTCCATAACAGTGGAAACTGCAACATTCACAAACTCTTCATTAATACTTGTCTGCAGCGTTCCTTTTGCTGTATCCGTAATCTTGGAAGCAATTGGATTCTTCTTCTCATTTTCATAATAGGTAACAGAAGGATGTACCAGATCATTGTCCGCAAAACCGTACATGCTCTCACTGAAATTCTCACCGATGACGATCGCAGCATAATAATCACCGCTGTAGACACCGTCGACCGCCTCATCCTCCGTCTTTACAAACTGCCAGCCAATCTTGTCATTTTCCTTCAGATTGTCGATAACGGTATCACCCATGACCACAAATTCGCCATCACTCTTGGTATATCCTTTATCCACAGAAACAACCGCAACCGGTATCGTTCCCGTATTGCTGTAAGGATCCCAGTTCGAATAGATATTAAACCATGCATACAGGGATGGAAGTACACAGATTGCAAGCGCGATCAAAAGCGCAAGCTTATTTCTCCACAATCCTTTCACATCACTTTTGAAAATCCTGAAAATAGTCCTCATTCTCTCGTACTCCTGCATTTATTTCTCTTTTTGAGTTCCAATATTTATTATAACGTATTTTGTTACTGAAACACAAATTTTTCCATAAAACAGATATTATTATAACGTTAATTTTATCATTTTGAAACATACAATTTCCTTTTTTTGTAATTATGGCAAAGAAAAACAGATACTGCACGGAATTCTTTTCTTTCCTGCAGTATCTGTTTTATGTATCATTCCTGTATTCTATGATTTTTATTGATAATAGGTAAGGTCAAAATATGTAATACCATTTTCGTCATTTACCTCAAAATCAAGATGTCTGTTGTACTCCTCATCCTGATAAGAATAACTGTTATATTCTTCAGCTTCGTATACATCATCACATTCTCCCATGATTGCAACCGCTGACTGTTCATCCATTCCAATCGTCAATCCACCGCTGACTGACATAATCGGGAATGCGTCTACCTGATCAAATCCATAACAGGTATCCAAAGAAAATGCATAAATGTCACATTCTGTAATATCTTTTGCTGAACTGTCCAGATTTACAAAGCCAATCTTTACTGTCACATCTGGATAATCCGGATTTTTCAGTTCAATTGACTCATAAGTCTGGTCGCCCGCATTCATCACATAACCATCTTCGTAACCATAATCCGCTATATCAAACGTCCATCCGTTCGCCTCTATCTCACTGTAGGCAAATGGCAGGGAATACTCATGTCCGTCAAAGAAAAATGACATATCCTCCCATGTTCCGTCCATCGGCTCTGCATCTACAACCGGTCTGTCTTCGGAAGTATCTGGAAGTGTTGCGGCTTCGGAATCGTGATTGAAGATGTCCTCCGCCTGATCTCCGTCATCATCCGCTGCATAATAATCGCTTGTCACGCCTGTGTCTATTTTATTGGAGCCACTCGAACTTCCACCGACCAGCGTTGAAACCGTCAATGCAATAATTGTGAAGATCAACATAATTCCAAATATAATAAGACCCATAAATAACTGTCCTCTTGCCCAGTTTTTGCGGATTGCGTCTTTTGGATTTTTTCCGATCAGCCAGATAATATACATAACGATATTTACAATTGGAATGTTCACCAATAAATAGGTCAGCATCCACTGTCCAACACTCATCTGTGGCACAAGCTCCTGCTGCTGATTTTCCATCCCGGACTGATACTGTGGCTGATTGTTATAGCCATATGTATTTTGCGTACCGCCGTAACTGTTTTGTGTACCTCCATAGTTGTTTTCACTGCCATATGAGTTCTGGGTATCACCGTATGTAGTCTGGGTGTTTCCGTAAATGTTCTGGCTTGTGCCATATTCGTTCTGGTTATTTTCGTTCTGTTCGTTAAAATTTTCACTCATAACTCTTTTTCTCCTCCGTGTGTGTATTTGCTACCACTTTATTGTAGCAAATTATGAAAGTATTGGCAACATAAAAAACTGCTGTCCGGCAGTTTTTCTACACCAACAGCAGTTTTTCAAATTGTTTTATATGAAGGATTCAGCAATAAACATTTACTTCTGAAAAAATCTTTTATTTTATCAGAATTATCCGTCTCATAAAATTCAACTAACAATTCCTTAAAATGATCAATTTCATCATATGGAACAGAAAAAATTCCAATATCATTTTCCATCATAATTTTATTGCACATAAGCTGCGCTACTCTTTTATTGCCATCCAAAAACATCTGAGTTCTTGCGACAAAACAAAACATTTCCAATGCTGCTTCCAATTTATCTGACATACCATTAATCAATTCTAAGTGTTCAATGATAATTCCTTCCTGCGGAAGTTCCGGTGCCCATGATGTACCACCAATTGTTACCGGCACTGTCCGTAATCCTCCTGCATCATAGGAGAGTTCTTCCATGCAGATTTTATTCAGTTCTCTTAAAAAGGCTAGGTTGTTTGGATAATCAATATTATCAAACAAAAAATACCACGCTCTTTTCATATTAACAATAAACAGAACTTCATCCCGTCTTGTCTGAACTGGTAAATTAGAAAGGATTTTTTCTGTATTTGGAAATGTAGTGCCAAGACCTTCGATTCCAGCGCTTTTCCAAATGGAATCTACCAATTGCCGCTTTCCCAATGAAATTGACAAATTATTCATCCTAACACCTCAAAAATATATTGGAATAGAAAAGTCATGGGGCTTTCCCATGACTTTATCTATTGTAAATGTGCTATTTAGAATTTACCAGCTTTGTGAGCTTCCTCAACACTTACAGCTACAGCGACAGTAGCACCTACCATTGGGTTGTTACCCATACCGATAAGTCCCATCATCTCTACGTGAGCTGGTACGGAAGAAGATCCTGCGAACTGTGCATCTGAATGCATACGTCCCATTGTATCTGTCATACCGTAAGAAGCTGGACCTGCAGCCATGTTGTCCGGGTGAAGTGTACGTCCGGTACCGCCGCCTGATGCTACTGAGAAGTATGGCTTGCCTGCGAGCACGCGCTCCTTCTTGTATGTTCCTGCTACAGGGTGCTGGAAACGTGTAGGGTTGGTGGAGTTACCGGTGATGGAAATATCCACGTTCTCCTTCCACATGATGGCAACGCCTTCGCGTACATCATCAGCGCCATAGCAACGTACGCCGCCACGTACGCCCTCAGAGTACTTGGTCTCAGAAATTACCTTTACCTCACCGGTATAGTAATCGAACTGGGTCTGTACATATGTGAAGCCGTTGATACGGGAAATGATCTTTGCAGCGTCCTTTCCGAGACCGTTGAGGATGACGCGGAGAGGTTTCTGACGAACCTTGTTGGCCATCTCTGCGATCTTGATAGCGCCTTCAGCGGCAGCATAAGACTCGTGACCTGCGAGGAATGCGAAGCACTCCGTGTTCTCGCTGAGGAGACGGGCTGCGAGGTTACCATGTCCGAGACCTACTTTACGGTCATCAGCAACTGAACCAGGGATGCAGAATGCCTGGAGACCTTCACCGATAGCCTCGGCAGCCTCGGCAGCAGACTTTACGCCTTTCTTTATAGCGATGGCTGCACCTACGACATAAGCCCACTTCGCATTCTCGAAGCAGATTTTCTGAGTGTCTTCGCACATCTTGTAAGGGTCGATACCCTTGGCATCGCAGATTGCCTTTGCATCGTCGATGTCTTTGATTCCATATTTGTTGAGAGTTGCATTGATCTTATCAATACGACGCTCGTAGCTTTCAAAAAGTGCCATGTTCTCTTACTCTTTACGTGGGTCAATATACTTAACAGCGTCCTTGAAGCGGCCGTATGTTCCTTTGGCCTTCTCGATAGCCTCCGGGCCTGTAGCGCCACCCTTGAGAGCATCCATAAGCTTGCCGAGGTTTACGAACTCGTAACCGATAACTTCATTGTTCTCATCGAGAGCCATCTTGGTGCAGTATCCCTCGGTCATTTCGAGGTAACGGCTTCCTTTGGCTTTGGTACCGAACATTGTACCTACCTGGCTGCGGAGGTTCTTTCCGAGGTCCTCAAGTGAACCGCCTACAGGAAGACCGCCCTCTGAGAAAGCAGACTGGGTACGTCCGTAAACGATCTGAAGGAAAAGCTCACGCATCGCAGTGTTGATGGCATCGCAAACGAGGTCTGTGTTGAGAGCCTCAAGGAGTGTCTTGCCAGGAAGGATTTCAGAAGCCATGGCAGCTGAGTGGGTCATACCGGAGCAGCCGATAGTCTCTACGAGAGCCTCTTCGATGATACCGTCCTTGACGTTGAGTGTCAATTTGCAGGCACCCTGCTGAGGAGCACACCAACCGATACCGTGTGTAAGGCCGGAAATGTCCTTGATCTCTTTTGAATGCACCCATTTTCCCTCTTCAGGAATAGGAGCATTGGCGTGATTCGCGCCTTTTGCAACGCAGCACATGTGCTGCACTTCTTGTGTGTAAATCATATTCTAGAATAATGAATTTATGTTCATTTCGCAAAGATAGTAAAATTTTTCGGCATTTATTTTCCTGCGAGATGCTTCTCCCAGGCCCAAGCTGCCTCAAGTGTCTGTTCTACAGTACGTTCTGCCTTCCAGCCGAGCTTTTTGTTGGCAAGTGAAGGGTCTGCCCAAATGGCTGTAACGTCACCTGCACGACGTGGAGCGAACTTGTAGTTCAGTTTGACGCCGTTCACCTTCTCGAAAGCATTGACCAATTCGAGGACGGAAACCGGACGGCCTGTGCCGATGTTGAAAATCTCGTAGTCCTTTTCCATCTTGCCGTCGAGCATTCTTGCGACAGCGTAAACGTGTGCCTTGGCGAGGTCGACGATGTCGATGTAGTCTCTCTGGCATGTTCCGTCCGGGGTAGGATAGTCATTGCCGAAGATGCTCAGGCACTCGCGCTTGCCGATTGCGGTCTGGGTGATGAACGGTACGAGGTTGTTAGGCACGCCTCTCGGGAGTTCGCCGATGAGTGCTGACGGGTGGGCGCCGATTGGGTTGAAATATCTGAGCGCGATACCCTTGATGCAGCCCTCTTTATGTACGCCCGGAGTAACTTCCGTGCCATATCTTGCGTAAGCTTTCACTGAATCGCGGAGAATGTCTTCGCAGATCTGCTTCGTGTTGCCGTAAGGGGATGTTGCAGGCTGACGTGGGGACTCCTCGGTTACAGGAAGCTTGTCCGGCTCGCCGTAAACTGTTGCAGAAGAGGAGAACAGCACGTTGCATCCGCCGTGGGTGCGGGCAGCCTCGATAACGTTCAGGAATGATGAAAGGTTGTTGGTGTAGTATTTTACCGGCTCGGCTACAGATTCGCCGACTGCCTTGAACGCAGCGAAATGGATGACTGCGTCGATCTGGAATTCGGAGAACAGCTTGTTTACTGCTTCCAAGTCACAGAAATCCATCTTGATGAACGGGATGTCTTCCCTCCCGGTGATCTTTTTTACACCTTCGAAACAGGTCATGTCGCAGTTTGACATATCGTCGGCTACAACGACATCGTAGCCAGCCTGAATCAATTCGACTGTCACGTGGCTGCCGATGAATCCGGCACCGCCTGACACGAGAACTCTTTTGCTCATACTTTGTTTTATTATAAGTTTCGTGAACTGCAAATGTAAGCAAAAATGATAAGAATCGGTGCAGAACTTTCCGTAACTTTGCGGATATTTGTGGCGGATATGAAATTGATTTTTACTATAATATTGTCAATGTCGATGTTTTTCGGCATTGAATCTGGAATCCGCGGGGCTGAAATCGAGGATTCATTGGCCCGCAGGGCTGATTCGTCCCGTTTTTCGCCGGCGCAGAAATTCATTGACCTGAAAATGGCGGAGGAGCCTTTCCGCTCGGGCGTCTGCGGCATTCTGGCGGTGAGCATGAACGGGGACACTCTCGCGGAGTACGGCAGTATGCGGAAGCTGATACCTGCGTCGAATACCAAGCTGATTACCACTGGTTTAGCTCTCAATTCCCTCGGTCCGGGATTTCGTTTCACGACGCGGCTCGGCTATACCGGACATGTCAGCAATGGGACTCTCCACGGGGACCTTTATATAGTGGGCGGCGGCGACCCGACCATCGCATCCGGCGATATGATGGCACCATCACGCGACACCCTTTTCGCAACGTGGAAAAGGGCATTGACCCGCGCCGGAATTCATCGGATTTCCGGCCTCGTCATCGGCGACGGGCGCTTCTTCGACGGCCCGATCGAGAACGAAAACTGGGCGTACAATGACCTGGGAACGGATTTCGGTGCCGGGGTAAACGGCCTCTGCTTCGCCCGTAATATCCTGACTGTCAATGTCGAACCGACCACGCTGAAGTCGAAGGTCAATGTCGTTTCAATGTCGCCTTCCCTCCCGTGGCTCCGGTTTCGTGTCAATGCTTTCACTTCTCCGGCGGGCTCCGGGGACAACCTGTATCTGTTCAATACGGACCTGGCTCCAGTGGCGGAGCTGCGTGGCTCGCTGGCCATCGACAAGGGGAGGCGTAAAGAACAGTGCAGCAATAAGTTCGGGGCAATGACCTGCGCCTGGTCCTTCAGCGAGTTCCTTCGCGGTGCCGGCATTTCCAACGGCGGTGCTGCAGATGTCGATTCTTATGGCAATGTCCGTGAGGCGGAGAAGTTTTCCCGTGAGGTGTCTTCGCGTCCTGCCGCGTCTCCTGCCTCGATACGCACTATCGCTTCCTTCCGTTCGCCTTCGCTTCTGGAAATCGCCAAGGTGACGAATGACCGGAGCGACAATTTTTATGCGGAAACATTGATCCGTATGATTTCGAAGACGCGGACGGGTTCAGCGTCGTACGATTCTTGCGGGGTGGTGATTCTCAGGGAGTTGGACAGTCTTGGCGTGGATGGCGGATGCGGTATGAGGATGGTGGACGGCAGCGGTCTGGCGCGGCACAACTACATTTCGCCGGACTTTTTCTGCCGCTTCCTGAAGGCGATGTCGCAGTCGCGTTCTTCTGCGCAGTATCTTTCAACTCTTTCTGTAGCAGGTGGTTCGCGCATGAAGAATTGTCCGGATTCGCTCCGCCGCCGTGTCCGCATGAAGAGCGGTTCCATGAACGGGGTCCTGTGCTATTCCGGCTACATACTTCCTGCCGGCGGTGTTTCTTCGCGTGGCTCGTTTTCCGAGGATACTATCGTCTTTTCAATAATGACGAACAACATTGTCGAGGATTCCGCCGCGGTATGCAATTTTATCGATGCCCTTCTGGTGAAGCTCTGCAATGGGTGAGGTCTTGCTGCCGGGTAACGAAAAAGGCTGACTATCGTATTGATAATCAGCCCTTATCTTCTTCTGGTGGAGAAAATTATTCGCCTTCCTTTGCTGTAACTACAGCGCTGAGTTTCTCGTAGAGAGCATCTGTTCTTTCGAACATCTCTTTATGGAGATTTGCGAACCATGCCTTTCTCTGCTTAGGCTCAACCTTGGCATTAGCCTTGTCCTTCATGTCATTGTACAGGTCCACTGCCTCGCTGATGATCTCGGCAATCTTCTCTGAACTCTTGTGAGGGTTGAGGGTAATGAAGAGAGAACAATCATCGACGAATTCGCCGACAATGTATTCAACGTCTTTTTTGAAATCTCTAAGATTCATAGTATTACGAACTTTTTTAATAAATTGCTTTATCGGTGCCGTGTTTCGTGCATGGTCTGCATGCGTTTGCACGGATTCCGCAAAGTTAGTCAAAATTTTTGAAAATAGTAAGGACTTGCGGTAATCTTCACTGATGTGTACGGGGTCCCGTCCGCATCGCACATCCGGCTTGCCCGCAAGAGCCTTGTCGCGCCGCTGTAATAGTCCGGTTCCGATGGATTCAGCGAGTTGATTCTGACTTCGTGTGAAGAGTGGATTATCCTGCCGCCTCCTATATACATTGCCACATGGGTGATTCTTTCCGGTTTTTCTTCCGTGGCCCGTTTCCCGAAGAACAGCAGGTCGCCCGGTTTCAGGTCGCCTTCGCTTTTTCCCGGGATGAATCCTTCCAATGAAACAGCCTTGCCTTCGTTTACTTGCTGCGATGCGTTTCTGTGCAGGAGTACGCCGTTCAGGAAGAATGCGGTCCGGGTCAATCCGCTGCAGTCCAGGCCTTTAGGCGATGTCCCGCCCCACATGTAAGGTGTCCCGAGGAATTTCTTTGCCGTGGCGACCACGTTTTCCGGCGTGGCTTTTCGGGATGCGGCCCATGATGAGAACTCCGCCACGTCCTGGCATTTCACATATCCGGTACGCCCGTCAGGCATTGTCACGGCCAGAAACAGTTTGTGTTTCAATGGTTTGTCGCCGGCATTGAATTTTATCCTCAGCAGGTCGCCTGCAACGAGGTCGCTGATGCGTTGTGAACTGGCGTCGGGAGCTTCGTAGACTTCCGTCCAGAGTGAGGTGCAGATGTATTTGGGCGCTGCGATGTATTGCCTGAGTTGTGTGCTGTCCATCGGGATGATTCCCATGTCCGATGCCCATGCCGTGTAAGGCTCCGGGGTCTTGATTTTCAGCCAATATCCTTCACTGCCAATGATTTCCACCGGGGTTCCCATCAATGCTTGTGTCTCCAGTCCGGATTCGTAGTCGGGAAGCGTGCGCATGAAGTCCGCCGAGTATTTGACGATGCCGTATTTCTGTTGTCCGGCCGCGTTGAGGCTCAATGCCAATGCGACCAGGACGGGTATTATTGATTTTCTCATTTTTCGCTGTTGTTTGATCCCTGTTTTGCGAAGATAAGTACTTTTTAATAGATTTGCAGCCGAAAATCCGATATTATGGAAAGTGTCTCAATGGTGATGCCGGATTGTTTTCCGGATGGTAAGAGGTACAATACCTTCGTGGGGTATTACAAGCGTGTCTATGGCGAGCGTCTCCAGAAGCTTGTCATTGATGCCGGTTTCACTTGTCCGAACCGTGACGGCACCGTCGGCTACGGCGGTTGTTCTTTTTGTGACAATGCTGCTTTCCATCCGTCTTACAGCACTGCCGGCAAGTCCATTGCCGCCCAGATTGACGAGGGCATTGAATTTCATCAGGTGCGTTATCGCAACACCAGACATTATCTGGCGTATTTTCAGTCATATTCAAATACTTATGCTCCGCTTCCGAGGTTGAAGGAGCTGTATTTGGAGGCGTTGTCCCATCCGCATATCGTCGGCATTGTCATAGGCACGAGGCCGGATTGCATTGACGAGGAAAAGTTGGATTGGCTGGCGGAGCTGAAGGCCGGCAGGGCGTTGCCGGATTGGCATCGGGACGGGTTCGGGTCGCCGGTGGTAAAGGTGGAGTACGGTATCGAGTCGTGTTATGATGCGACGCTTCTGCGTGTCGGGCGTGGTCATGATGTGGCTGCTGCCGAGCGTGCTGTGAGGCTTTCTGCCGAGCGTGGTCTTGACCCCGGTGCGCATTTTATCCTGGGTCTTCCGGGGGAGTCCCGGTCAATGCTTGTGGACCAGTGTTCGTTCATCAGTTCCCTTCCGCTTCATTCCGTGAAGTTCCATCAGTTGCAATTGGTCAAGGGGACGCGCATCGAGAAGGAGTACGCGGCTGTCCCAGATGATTTCCTGCGTCTGGATTTGCCCGAGTATCTGGATCTTGTGGTAGATATTCTGGAGCGTCTCCGTCCTGATTTGTACATAGAGCGTATCGCCGGAGAGGTGCCTCCGCGTTTCGTCAATGAGACCCAATGGGGCTTGATCCGCAATTTCCAGATTCTTCATCTCCTGGATGACCGTCTTTCCGCCCGCAACACATGGCAGGGCAGGCTGTTCCGGCATCAGTTTTCTTTCAAACCAGCGACTTCTTCCTCAGTGAGTCCGGTGGCTTCGCAGATGGTCTGAATAGGTAAATTAATTCGTAACAAATTCACAGCGATTTCTCTTGAGCGCTTTTCAATGCCTTCTTCGCGCCCCTTTTTCTTCGCGTACTCCAATTGGTTGTATGTGTCCCTTGCCGTCTGCATATTGCTGATGTATTTTTTCTTGTCTTCATCATCAAGGCTGGAAATTTCAGCTACATCGAAAATCCGTTTGAAGATCTTGTCACGCAGTGCCGCCGGTCTTTCAAGCAGATCCGACAGGTTCTTCAGCATGTACAGCCATTTGTCCAGGTCTGTGGTCAGCTCGTCCTCAGTCTTGTTGAACTTCGCGACTTCGACAAAGACGAATTTCAGCTTGTCGGTCATGGTCTCGCCGGTCGTCCCTTCGCGCAGCCAGTAGCGGTGCTGTATCCGGTCGTCGTCCAGGTGCTTGTAGTTCAGCACTCCCAGAAAGAATACGCCGTCGAGCCGGAAGTTCCAGGGTTTCCTCGGGTCGCCCTCCTCTTTCTCCATGGCCTTCTTGCCCTGTTTCAGGATCGGAAAGGAGGTGTAATACAATGCCCTCTCGAAGAAGTGTTCCTGTGCGCCCCGCTGCACTTCGACCAGGAATTCCTTGCCGTCCGATGCCCTGCAGATGACGTCGAATACTGCCCTGCGGTCCTTTTCCATGATTCCCAACTGTTCGGACGGAAGGTATGTGATGTCCTCGATGTCGAATTCCGGGAAAATGACTTTAAGGAATTCAATGAGGATGTCCTTGTTTACTTCCGAGCCGAATAGTCTTTTGAAGCTCCAGTCGATCATTGGATCGATGTACCTTGCCTTGAATGTTTCTTGCATAAAGTTAATGTTTTTAATTAATTTAACAAAGATTTGACGTGATGACGTGTCGCGATTGCGGCGGCATCATCGTGTTTCAAGGCTGCAATAGTATGCAAAAAATTTTCGAAAACATTGGAAATGTGGGTACAGGAATGCAGATTTTTATGATTTTTATGTCCCGTGGAAGATTTTTATGTGTTTTGTGGTTTTTTCTGGAAATTAATTTATGATTTTTATCTGTCTAAAACCACAGTACAAAATTGTAATTTGGCGGGACGTGGCCGCGTCCCGACAGCTTGCTCCGGAGGTAATCATGGTGATGTTTATGTCGCCCTTGGACGCGCCCCGGCGGGGGTGGGACCTCTGGAGGTTCGCTTCGCTCATCCCGTCAGGCTGTCGCCTGCCACCCATTCACAAGGCCATGGGCGGCCATGCCTCCAGAGGTCCCATCCCCGCCGGGGCTTTTGCCTGTACATGGATTATCGGTAAACGTTTTTCAGGACGATACATTTGACGTGGCGCGTAAATAGCTGAATGTTAGACATTTCGTCATTTTTAGAGTGTGCAAAAAGATAACTCTGAAAACGGCTAATCTATTATGAAACAGAGATTTATGCGCCACGCATTCTGTGTCATGTCTTCGGCTGCGCCTTGTGCGATGTGTAATGGTTATGGTAGCGGAGCACCCACAATCCCGCGACTTCTTCTTCGACTTGGTGTTCGTGTCAGGAGTGTTTGGAAAATATGCGAAGAAGTCGAAACTGGTGGTGTGGCTGGTTTAGGGTATTATTCTTTAGATGTAGTTCCAGTGATACTAACGCCTCTTGTGCTATTTGACGGACAGATGGATATATCGGGGTGTTCTCAAAACAGACATCTGAACCATTTACTATCAGATGCAATGCTTGCGTATCACGGTACTCATTGTAAAACATTTCCTCAATTCTCTTGTCTTGAAGATTGTTTTCATAATGAGCTCCTCCATCTTTGTTTGCTAAGATGGTAAACAATTGGTATCGTGATAAATGCCAATTCTGTTCTTCTCCCCAATTCCTGCCTTTCAATACCTCGAATATGTTGGAGTCCAGCCAGTCCTTCGTGGAGAGAAATCTATTTTGACTGATGCACCTTTGTTCGTAATCTGAATAAATATAAGGAGGATTTACGGAGAGGGGAGAATGTGTATCTGACGCCACCATTATCGGAATTGTTGATCTCCTTACAGAGCAGGCCGCAATAAATATGTGTGGCGACTTGTATGTTTTTGTTCGAAACGTTATCCCCTACAGCGAAGAAGGAGATGGTTCCTCTTTGGGCCGTCGTGTCCAGGAATTTAACTTTATCGCGCAATCCGCATTGGGTCAGGACTGAAAGACTTCTTCCGTTCGGACTATCGTGCAGCAATGTCCGCAATGCGACTGCGATATCCATTGCGACGCACATTCCGTTATCATATGATTTGCACAGGTCGTGTAATCTGTGGAGTTGCTCTATGAGTGCTGTCTGAGGTGTCCGTTCGGGTTTCATATAAAGTGATAGTATATGAGTTTCAGCTGAATTGTTCAGTTTGTCGTGTGGGATGTATGCGGTTGCCCCAATGAGGTAGAGTCTTGTCAGTTCAATGAATATGTTTAGGACTGGTCCGAGTTGATTTCAATTATGGTGTATCTGAAAATGGGGTTGCGGTGGTGTACATGATTGTGTGGGTTTTGGGGTTTTATAAAAAGTCGGAGGAAAACCATCGTTTTCCTCCGACAATAATAAGGTTATTCTGTAAATGAACCGGCCGGTGCTGTTTCTGTCAAGTTCAATGCTTTTGTCTTGAAGTTCCTGACCTCAGCGTGAGGCTAATTATCCGTAGGTTCTTGCCCGCCGATGCCTCCGCCAGCTGATAGTTAATAAGTAACAGTGTATTTTATACCGTTGATTAGTACGTTTTTGCCAAAAGAGGTACACTTAATCATTAGTCCTGTTACTTTGGAATCAACGGAATTAAACACAACTTCTTTGAATGTTGTATTTGCAGCGTTATTCTTATTGTCTGGGGTTATAGCTATTCCATCGCCGACAGTATTGCCTGTTGCATCTACAAGGTAAACAGTCAGCTTTGATGTGGTCGCTCCATTGCATAAAGATTTTACACTAACAGAAATCTTGGTTGCATTAGTGAAATCAGGAATAGACTTGTTGATAATGTATGCGCCGACTTTTTTTATTCCATACGGCTGGTTAAAATATGTTGTGCAGTTGGATGCAGTCCAATCATCTGATTTTTTGGTGAGATCCCACTCTTTAGATTTAGTCTCTTCCACACTGCCAACTCCATTCTGAGTAAGTTTGAAAGTCTTAGTAATGGAGTCATCCTCGGTCGTGACAACAATGTCTGCGGTTCTTTCTTTACCTGTAGTATTCTCGCTGAAAGTGATTTCTACTTCTCCATTATTTTCGCCAGACTGTGTCGAAACTTTTGCCCAGTCAGATTTGGTAGATACTGTCCATTTAGTGTTTGATGATACATTGAAAGTTGTGCTTGTAGCGCTGCTTTCAACTGACTGATACTCTGGATTAACACTTAATTCTGCGAAGTTTCCCTCAATGATTTGTATTCGGTCAATATATAACCTTCCGCCTTTATCACTGGTAATGGTTATCTTTTCCGTACTTGAAAGTGCAGGCAGATTGATATAATAATCTTGAAAGTTTTCACCGAGTTTCGCTGTTGTATATGTCTTACCTCCTGCCGTCATAGATATGGCAACATTGTCATTAGAATACTTCTTTGCACGAATGATTACGTGTGATGCTTTTGACAAGTTAATATCTACTGTTGAGACTGAGCCTTTTGCGCTACCGCTGCCAATTATAATGGCTCCGTCTATTTGATAGCTTCTAACTTTTTTAAAATCTGAAAAATTAGGGAATTTTGCAATTTCAAGATTTTCCCAGTTATTAGTGGATTTTACTGCGTTGAAATCTTCGTCAAACGGCAAAGCAAGCCCCGCGGACTTCTCCACTCTCGTCACGCTGCTCATATCAACATTAAGCCCTTTGCGAGCATTCTGCTTGAACTCTATGTTGCAGGACTCGATATTACGGGTGTATGTTGCTTTGTTGGTTTCGACTGCGATGTACAATGATTTTACTGTTGCAGGCATGACTGCAGCCCAGAACTCAACATTGTTATTGTTGACCTTGAGATTAGTTCCGTTGATTGTCAAGATATTAGCGTCGGTGATGGTTTTTGGGCCCAAGATGTTGCCATTTTGTATGTCAATCCATCTATCTCCGACAAGTTTTGCCTCAGCATCAGCGGTCAAAACAATTGTAGTGATAACCTCATTCTCAGTAAGTCCCTGAAGTCCTTTGAGGGTAATGTCTGCGTGAGAAACGATGCGCTGCCATAAGAGAGGAATTGCATCTGCTTTTGCGTCGCTGAGGGAATTATAAGTTTTGGTGGCCTTTCCGATCATCAGGTCAGCAGCAGCGTCAAATGAATTCTCCGCGGGAGTCTGGACGTCAGGAATAGTCATCGTGACTGATGGCGCATATTTGATGTCTGTTGACTTTACACAGCTGCTTGGATATACACTGTAGAACTGATGTACGCCTGTGGCCGTTGCATTAAAGTTGCCTGAGATGTTGAATACTGCAGTTTCTCCACCAGCGGCAAGACCATTTGATGCGTAAATCTTTGCCGGCTTATCAGCAGTTGCATCACCATTGGCATTCTGCCATTTGTCGTTTACTGTGTATGCAATACTGATTTTGTCTCCCTTTTCCCAAAGAATCGTCTTGTTTACGGCATCAGCTACTGTTTTAGTGGTAGGATTTGCAGAGGTGAAATTGAGAGAAACGAGTTCATCTTCAATTGCCGGAGAAGAAGCCTCCTTCTGGCATGCAGCAAACGATAATGTCGTTGCCGCTATAACGAAAGGTATAAATATCTTTTTCATGATGCGGTCAATGTTTAAAGATTTTCAACGTCATCGTCTCCCCAAGAATAGCCATTGGCAGGAGAATTTATCTTATCCCCCCCCCAGCTCTCAGCCATCACACTTTCCGTCTCTACGAAAAGCACCTGGAGGGTCGGGCGCTCGTAGGTCTTTTGATTGTTTTTCGTCATGATAAATTGTTAGTTTAATGCGTTTATAATTTGTTGTTTATTCGTCCTTTCCGAAGGCGGCATCGCGCCGCGCACACTATAATTTCACAAAGGTACATAAACATTCCGGAATTCCTTATATTTATATTGAAAATCTTGTAATTGCGCTGTCGGCGCATCTGCTGTCATATCATCGTCCCTCTTGCCGGGCAAAGATTTGCCAGAAGGGCTGTACGTAATCAAAAAATTCGTATATTTGCCAAAATATATTTATTCACAATGCAGTTCGTAAATACAGAAATCCCAGAAGGACTTACCTTCGATGACGTTTTGCTCGTTCCTGCACGCTCCGAGGTCTTGCCGAGAGCTGTAGATGTTTCCACTAAGTTCACTAGAGATATTTCTCTCTGCACTCCTATCGTGTCTTCCGCAATGGACACTGTTACAGAGGCTGAACTCGCTATTGCAATGGCTCGTGCCGGCGGTATAGGCGTAATTCACAAGAACATGACCATCGACCAGCAGTGTGAGCAGGTCCGCCGTGTGAAAAGGGCGGAGAACGGTATGATTTACGACCCGGTCACCATCAGCCCTGAAGCTACTGTCGGTGACGCATTGGCATTGATGGCCAAGCACCATATCGGAGGCATCCCTGTTGTGGACAATGCCGGAAGGCTCATCGGAATCGTCACGAACCGTGACCTCCGTTTCCAGGACAACAAACGATTGCCGATTTCCGAAATCATGACCCGCGAGAACCTGATCACCGCGAAAAAGGGTATCAGCCTGCAGGAGGCCACCGGAATCCTGCGCAAGAGCAAGGTCGAGAAACTCCCTGTAGTGGACGATGACAACAAGCTTGTCGGACTCATCACCTACAAGGACCTCATGAAAATCAAGGACAATCCTATCGCTTCCAAAGATTCGAAGGGCCGTCTTCTTGTGGCAGCTGCAGTCGGCGTGAAGTCAGATACCCTCGACAGAATCGAGATGCTCGTGAGTGCAGGTGCTGACGCTGTAGTGATCGATACGGCACACGGACATTCAGTAGGCGTGCTCGAAGTCATTGCCAAGGCTTGTGAAGCATTCAAGAACAGAGATATACAGATCGTTGCCGGCAACGTCGCTACCGGAGAAGGAGCAAAGGCATTGGCGGATGCCGGTGTAAGTGCCGTGAAGGTAGGCATTGGCCCTGGCTCGATTTGTACTACGCGAATCATCGCGGGCGTCGGTATGCCGCAGTTGACGGCGGTGATGTTGGCGTCGAAAGCTCTTGAGGGAACGGGCGTTCCTGTCATTGCCGACGGTGGTATCCGCTACTCAGGCGATATCGCGAAGGCATTGGCCGCAGGCGCAAGCACCATTATGGCGGGCTCGCTTTTTGCCGGCACGGAGGAGTCTCCTGGCGAGACTATCATCCTGAATGGCAGGAAGTTCAAGGCGTACAGAGGTATGGGTTCGCTCGAAGCGATGGAGCATGGCTCGAAGGACAGATATTTCCAGGATATGGAAGAGGATGTGAAGAAACTCGTGCCGGAGGGAATCGTGGCGCAGGTGCCTTTCAAGGGTACTGTATCCGAGGTAGTATATCAGCTTGTGGGCGGTTTGCGTGCAGGTATGGGCTATGTCGGAGCGAAGGATATCGCATCGTTGCGTAACGCCAAGTTCGTCCGCATTACCAATGCAGGTTACCTGGAGAGCCATCCGCATGATGTGACAATCACCAAGGAATCACCTAATTATTCAAGATAGAATTGACCGGAAACAGACTTTTGAATATTTTCGGCGTTTGCCTTTTAGTAATCGTCTTGCCGTGGCTGAATTCGTGCAAGACGATTACGTCGTTTGTTCATGACGGGCGCGTGGTGGCCAAAATCGGCAATCACAAGCTGTATGCGTCGGACCTGAATGCGTATATTCCGGATTCGGCGAGCCCGGAGGACAGTACGCGGCTGGCGCTCCAATACATCAATTCGTGGGCGTCGGACATGGCGTTCATTGATGTGGCCGAGAAGGAATTGTCTAAAAGCGAGAAGAACGTGGACAAGGAGCTGGAGGACTACAGGCGGTCGCTGCTGAAGTACCGTTATGAGCAGAAGTATGTGAACCAGAGGCTTGACACGGCTGTGACGGATGCGCAGATAGAGAAATACTACGAGGCGCATATCGAGACGTTCAAGCTGTCGCTGCCGATAGCGAAGGCGCGTTTCCTTTCGATTTCCTCGGATTCCCCGAATCTGGAGATCATCAAGAAGAAAATGAAGTCGGACAAGCCGGAGGACCAGATGGAAGCGGACAGTGTCGCATCCTATTCGGCGTTCCGGTACACGGATTTCGGCGGCAAGTGGATAGACCTCGTGCGACTGTCCCGGGAGTTCGGAACTGACTATGGTACAGTGTTTTCAATGATGAAGGACGGGGTGGTGGAGATTCCGGATGATAACGGGAACCTGAACATCGCCTATATCGGGAGCTTGAAGAAGGCCGGCGAGACCGGTCCGGTGGAATATTATCGCGAAAGAATCAAGGACATCATACTCAGCACCAGAAAACAGGCGTTGCTGAGCGGTTTGGAACGGGACTTGATAGAGAATGCGCGCAATCAGGAAAATTTCGTCATCTATTGATGGGGTTGGACCAATAATGAATATCGAAGAAACATGAAAAATATTCTGAAACTGACAGTATCTGTAATGGCGCTCGTCCTGCCGGTATGCGGCTTTGCGCAGACGTACCCTAACGGGCTCATTGACAAGACTATAGCCGTGGTCGGTAACGAGATGATCTCGCTGTCCCAGCTGGAACAGGAGATATTGTATATGCGTATGCAGGGCATGTATTCCGACAAGAACATGCGTTGCGAGCAGCTGGAGCGCATGATGGATTCCAAACTGTTCCTCATGCAGGCGAGAATCGACTCCCTTTCGGTGAACCAGGAGATGGTGAACAGCTCCCTGGAACAGAGGATGGCACAGATTCAGACGAATTTCGGTGGCGATGACGAGGTGGAGAAGTTCTATGGCAAGCCGATTTACAAGCTTCGTCAGGAATGGAGGCAGCAGCTGGAGGATATGACGCTTACCCAGCAGATGCAGCAGCAGATCGCATCGTCGATTCCGGAGCTTACGCCTCATGATGTGAAGAAGTATATTTCCGAGACGGATCCTGAGGACCTGCCGATGGTGCCGATCAAGTACCAGCTCAGCCAGATTTGCATCTATCCGGACCGTGAGAATGCGAATCTCGCTGTGAAAGAGAAGCTTCTGAGCATCCGTGAGAGAATTATCAATGGGGAGAAATTCTCGACATTGGCCCGTATTTATTCCGAGGACCCGGGTAGCGCGAGAAAGGGCGGTGAGCTCGGAATGGCGTCCAAGTCCATTTTCTGGCCGGCGTTTTCCGATGCGGCAATGTCTCTGAAACCTGGTGTCATTTCGCAGATTGTCGAGACTCCCGACGGATTCCATATCATAGAGGTGCTGGAGAAGAAAGGTGACATGTTCAATGCTCGTCACATCCTCATAAAGCCTTCATACACAGACCAGGACAGGCAGAAAGCATTCGCTACTCTCGATTCGTTGAAGACGGAGATTCAGAATGACGCTGTGACGTTCGAGCTTGCTGCGAAGTTCTATTCTCAGGACGCGCAGACGAAGACCAACGGCGGTCAGATGGCTGACCCTAATACCGGTTCTTCGTATTTCGAGATTGACCAGCTGAAGCCTCAGGACTATGCTGCTATCAAGGATTTGAAGGAGGGCGAGATTTCGGAGCCGGTGGAGTCCAAGGACAATGAGGGCCGCGACGGCAATACCGTATATAAGATTATCCGCGTCGACAAGATTATTCCGGCGCATACCGCTTCTTTCGACAATGATTACAGCGACTTGCTCGAAGAGGCACGTGCCAAGGAACAGAATGCGGCCATCGACGAATTCATTGACGGTAAGATAAAAACTACATATATAGTCATTGACCCTCTCTTCAAGAATTGCGAGTTCTCACGCGACGGCTGGAACAAGGTCGCAAAAGAGGGCACATCTGAGAAATAATCATGACTTTTCGCAGAAGTCTCATAGCGGGATTGATATTTCTGTCAATGTTTTTCCGCCTGTCTGCCCAGGAAAAAGGCAGTCAGGTGGATTCTCTTGTACGCCTGTTGAGCGCGCAGTCCATGGAATTGATAGAAAAGGACGGGGTGGATTACCGTAAAGTTACGGGGCCTGCGCGTTTCCTGCACAATGACACTTTTCTCATTTGCGATACCGCGCTCTGGAATGTGCGGACCAATGAAATTTTCGCTATCAGCAATGTGAAAATCCTTCAGGATCAGACGGTTCTGACCGGTGACAAGCTCACCTATTATGTGGACCGTGACCTGGCCGAGTTCCGCGGTTCGCTGGTGCAGCTGGAGGACAAGGACCACAATGTTCTCCGTACGGAATTCCTTGACTACAATACGCGTGACAGTGTCGCGATATTTTTCAACGGCGGTTCCATGAAGGATGCCGAAGGTCAGGTAATCGAAAGTCGCACAGGTACTTACGATTCGAAGGCGAAGACGTTCACATTTTCCGACAATGTCAATATGTTCACGGATTCCGTGTTCGTGAAGACGACGAATCTCGTATATGATTCTGCCCGGAACAAGGCATCTTTCGGTTTCGGTACCGATGCCTGGAGCGAGGACAACATGTTGTCTTCCAATGCCGGATGGTATGACCGCAACAGGGAGATTTTCCTTTTCCGCCTGGATGTCCATGGTATGAGCGACACGCAGGAGGGATGGGCGGATTCATTGTTCTACTATCGTCCTACCGGCGATATTGAACTTCTTGGCAATGCGCAGGTTACGGATACGACGCGGGATATGTCGGCTGTCGCCGGAAGGATGCTGTATACGGATTCATTGTCCCGACTGGTCATGACGCGCGAGCCGGCTGTCATTGGGGTGGTGAAGTCGGAAACCGCGCCGCCTGATTCGGTGTATTTCGGTGCGGATTCGATTGTGGCTCAGTCTCTTATGATGTTCCAGATAGAGGATGCCGTGAAGAGTGCCGCCAAGTCTCGTCTTGAGGACTTGTCTGTGGATGCTGTCCAGAATTATCGCCAGAAAGCGGCGAAGGAGGCGGCTGAGGCTGCGGCAAAGGCTGCGGAGAATGATCCGAACAGGCCTAAAGGTGGCAAGAAAGGTGGTGCGGACAAGGTGGAGGGTGATGTGAAGGCGCCGAAAGTGGGTGCTGTGGACAAAGGCATTGACCCGAATGCTGCGGCCGCAGGGCAGGACTCGAAGCCGGCGGGAACGGATTCATTGACGATGGGCCCGGATTCATTGGCAGTCGGGTCGGATTCTCTGGCGTCAGCAACGGATTCGCTCGCGGTTCAGACGGATAGTATTCCGGAGCCGCTGGATTCCACGAAAATCAGTTTCATCACCGCTGTAAAGAATGTAAAGCTTTATAAATCAGATATTCAGATTGCATGCGATTCTCTGGCTTACAATGACTTGGATTCATTGGTGAGGATGTATGAGAGGCCGATCGTGTGGAACGAGTCTAACAGGCAGTATTCGGCGGACAGTCTTTTCGCTGTTCTGAAAAACCAGTCGCTGCAGAAGGCGAGTCTGATGTCCAATGCGTTCATTATCATCAAGGAAGATACGTTGTGCTACGACCAAATCCGCGCTACGGAGATGCTCGCTTATTTCGACACTACCGGTGCGTTGTCGCGTTTCGATGCGATGGGTGATGCCAATGCGATTTTCTATCTGCAGGAGGATAGTGTTTACGCGACCGTGAACAAGAGCGAGGCGAAGATGCTGAGTGCGTATTTCAAGAACGGGGATATTGACCGGGTTTATTATTTCGAGTCTGCGAAGAATGATGGTTATCCGGTGGCACAGATGACGAGTGAGGAGCGTGTGCTGAAGGGTTTCTCGTGGCAGCCCGAGCTTCGTCCTTCCGGCAGGCAGGATGTGACGCCGTATTCCATAAGGCCTTCAGAGCGTTCGCGTTACGCGGCTCGTCCGAGGACGTCGTTTGAGTATACCGACAAGTTTTATCCGGGTTATATGCCGGGAGTGATGAAGGAAATCGAGCGCGGAAGGCTAGCCAAGGCAGATGCAAAGGCCCGCAAAAAGGAGGCTGCGTGCGTCATGCCGGCCGATACGGCGTCCGTGCAGTCGCCGGATTCTCTCGCCAATGTTCCGCCTAAGGATTCGCTCAATGCTGCAGTTCCGGCTGTCGCTGATTCTACCAAGGCGGCAACTGATTCATTGTCAATGTCTTCGGATTCTTCTTCCGTCAATGCTGCCGTACTTGATGCCGCTGCATTGAAGAAGGCACAGCGTGATTCTCTTCGTGCCGCGAAGGATGCCGCACGTGAGGCGAAGTGGGCGCGTCTGGACAGCCTGGATGCTGCCAAGGCCAAGTTGGCTGCGGATAAGAAGGCGGCCAAGTTGCGTGCCAAGAAACTGAAGCAGCTCAAGGCCATCAAAGCGCGTGAGGCGAAGGAAAATGCCCGCCTGGAGAAGTACAAGGCAGTTTTCGCCAAGAAAAAGGAGAAGGAAGACCGCAAGGCAGCCGAGCGTGCAGCCCGTGAGGCGGTGAAAGCAGCCCGTGAGGCGGAGAAGTCAGCTGAGAATGCCGTGGACGTGCCTGTGGAGGAGGAGAAGTCATAACTATCTCCGCGGTTATCCTGACACGGCGTCCCGCTTGTCTTGCCGGGGCAGTCGCTCCCGCCGCGCAGACTATTCCGCGAACAGCTTGATGATGTTCAGGACTACCTCGGAGGCCTTTTCGATGTTCTCTAGAGGGGCGAACTCCATCTTGCCGTGGAAATTCATGCCGCCGGCGAAGATGTTCGGGCATGGGAGGCCTTTGAATGAAAGATTCGCTCCGTCAGTGCCGCCTCGGATAGGCTGGATCTTCGGCTTGATGCCTGCCATCTCCATGGCTTTGACCGCCTTTTCCACGATGAAATAGTATGGCTCCACCTGCTCACGCATGTTGTAGTACTGGTCCTTGACCTCCAGAGTGGCAGTGCCTTCACCGTATTTGACATTGATGAAATTGACACATTGACCTATAAGCTCCTTCTTCTCCTCGAACTTCTTGCGGTCGTGGTCGCGGATGATGTAGCCGAAATCGGCCTCCTCGACGGAACCCTTGAAACTGATGATGTGGAAGAAGCCGTCATAGCCCTCCGTCAGCTCAGGACGCTGGCCGATAGGAAGCAAGTCATTGAACTCCATGCCGATAAGGATGGCGTTCTTCATCTTGTCCTTCGCGTAGCCCGGGTGGACATTGCGCCCCTGGATATGAATCTTGGCGGAAGCGGCATTGAAATTCTCAAACTCCAGCTCACCGATTTCACCGCCGTCCATCGTGTAGGCGTAGTCGGCACCGAAGCGCTTTACGTCGAACTTCACGACACCGCGGCCGATTTCCTCATCCGGAGTGAAGCCGATCTTTATGTCACCATGCTTGAACTCAGGATGCTCTACAATATATTGTACTGCGTCCATAATCTCTGCAACACCCGCCTTGTCGTCAGCGCCTAGCAACGTGGTACCGTCAGTGGTGATGATGGTCTCGCCCTTGTGAGCCAGCAGCTCAGGGAATTCGGACGGTTTCAGGAACAGTCCCGGCACACCCTTCAGCTCGATGTCGCCGCCGTCGTAGTCCTTGATAATCTGCGGTTTGACGTCTTTTCCGGAAGCATCCGGCGATGTGTCCACGTGAGCGATGAAGCCTATTGCTGGAACTTTCTTGTCAATGTTTGACGGTATGGAGCCCATCACGTAGCCGTACTCGTCGAGCGTGGCCTCTACTCCCATGTCGTTCAGCTCCTTGCAGAGCAATTTCAATAAATCCAGTTCCTTGGCTGCACTTGGCTGTGACTCCGAATTTTCATCAGACTGAGTGTCGATGGCGACATATCTCAGGAATCTGTCCAATATCTTTTCCATAAATTATTGTAGTTGTTTTTTGTCATTCACTTTCATTGCCACTCCTATCATGAAGACTATCAATGTGATATAAGGGATGATGGCGATAGCTTCACCGTACATTGCCTGCCAGTCGGTCAAGTAAACATTGACATCGGCAAACTTGAGGATTGCGCTGACGACACCCATCAGAGCACCGCCGGCGATGAATCCGGAGGCGATGAGCGTGCCTTTTTCCTGTCTCTCGGCATTGACCTTGGCGTCCTTGCTGCGGGAGCCGACGAACCAGGAGATTCCGCCGCCGACGAGCAACGGCAGGTTCAGGTCGATAGGGATGAACATTCCGAGCGCGAACGGAAGAGCCGGTATCTTGCACATTGTCAGGATGATAGCGATGAGGGCGCCGATGCCGTAGAGGACCCATGGAGCGCCGCCGCCGTTCATAAGCGGCTGGATCACAGCTGCCATGGCATTGGCCTGAGGCGCGACGAGAGCATTGTCCCCGGTGAAACCGAAGGTCTTGTTCAGCACGAGCATCACGCCGCAGACGGTTGCGGCAGCGACGGCGACACCCGCGAACTTCCAGATTTCCTGCTTCTTAGGCGTCGTGCCGATCCAATATCCGATTTTCAGGTCGGTCACGAACGAGCCTGCGACGGACAGCGCGGTGCAGACGACTCCGCCGATGACCAGCGCCGCCGCCATACCGGCATTGCCCTTCAGGCCGACGGCCACGAGTATCAATGACGCTATTATCAATGTCATAAGGGTCATGCCGCTGACCGGATTCGAGCCCACGATAGCAATCGCGTTCGCAGCCACGGTCGTGAACAGGAAGGAAATGATGCCGACAATGAGCACGCCGACCAGCGCCTGCCAGATGTTTTCCACGACTCCGCCCAATGCGAAGAATGCGAAAATCGCCAGGAGGGCTATGACAATGCCGAAGACAATGCTTTTCATCGGCATGTCTTCATCGGTGCGGTCGCAGGCTTCGGCTTTGGCGCCCGGCTTTTTGGTGAACTCGCCGGCTGCAAGTCCGACTGCAGATTTTATGACGCCGAAAGATTTGATGATGCCTATGATGCCGGCTGTCGCAATGCCGCCGATACCGATGTGTCGTGCGTATTCCTTGAAAATCTGGTCTGCGGACATGTCTCCGATGGTCTGTGTGATGCCGGAGTTCATGAGGTCAATGACCTGTCCGCCCCAGATGAGGTTCATTAGCGGGATGATGACAAGCCAGACGAGGAAGCTGCCGCAGCAGATTATGAATGCGTATTTCAGTCCGACGATGTAGCCCAGTCCGAGGACTGCCGCTCCAGTGTTCAGCTTGAGCACAACCTTGGCCTTGTCGGCAATGTGCTGGCCCACGGATGTGACGGTGGTGGTGATAGTTTCGCTCCATGCGCCGAACGTGGCGATGATGAAATCGTAGAGGCCGCCGACCAGACCGCTGAGTATCAATGTCTTGGCATTATTTCCTCCGCCTTCGCCGCTTACCAGTACCTGTGTGGTGGCCGTGGCTTCAGGGAAAGGATACTTGCCGTGCATCTCCTTGACGAAGTATTTTCTGAACGGAATCAGGAAGAGGATGCCCAGGATTCCGCCTAGGAGGGAGGAGAGGAACATCTGCATAAAATTCACTTCTACACCTAATATATATATGGCGGGGAGGGTGAAAATGGCGCCGGCAACCACTG
>OHFR01000227.1_pt1 | contig 30557 bp, 19 predicted proteins | sample 1567531 | NCBI WGS metagenome assembly OHFR01 (sample SAMEA3879597, study PRJEB24766) | human gut metagenome | biome: human-associated habitat; feature: feces | place: USA | collected 1985/1987
CTTTTTAGACTACAGAAAATCTATGCTTAATACACAGGGTTTTCCCCCTGACCCACGTTCTGCCCGTCCGGAAATAAACGTTTTATTCCGGACGGACTGCTCAATAAGAACATTTTGTCCGGAAAAAGTACCAGTTTTCCGGACGGTTTATTGAATTACCACTCAATTTCGGAGATGTAGGTCACGCCGAAATTGTCCGTGACATGGACTTCACCTGAACGGACATTGTCGGACGGCATCACCTCGAACATGTTGTAGCTCTTGAGCGGTGCGCAATACTTCCGTGTCGTAGGATTCTTGACCTCTGAATAGACATCCACATAATCAGGGTCTTCCATTTCGGTCCGGCTCATGTCGGCCACCTTCTTGCCGTTCTCCCACCACTCGACATTGCTCCAGTCATCACCGTAATTCCAGATGTTCGCAACGATCCTCGCTCCGTCGGTGCGGCGTGGCGGATAGACTTTCATCTGCCAATTGCCATTCCTGCCGACAGATTTATAATACCAGCGGAAAGAATCGCCATCGACCTCCATTACCATGTATCCTTGAGGCGTACCGTCATTGTTCAGGTACTTGTTCAATCTGAGCGCCCCGGTAGAACGTGACACCGTGATACATGATATATTGTCCAGGCCCAACTCTTTTCCGGCATAGTCATAATAGTAATTTTCGTGATTGTGACCAGCCCATGAATAAACCTTGGAATAACGGGATATAAGTTCCTTGTAAATTGCATAATTCAGGTTGTGTGAAGAATGGCTCGAACGCTTCTTGAACATCTGCGAATGTGCACATACCACAAGAGGCGTATCATGAGGCACGAAAGCCAAGTCGCCTTCCAGCCATTTCAATGCTTGTTCTTCCAAACCGGAGCGGTAGGTATCCTTGGCGGAAGCCCTGCTGTAAACTATGTCATTGAGAATCACGTAATGGATCTTCCCGATATTGAACGAATAATTCTGAGGGCCCACATAAGTTTCGAAATAAACGGCACCCAGCTCAGAGTCATACATTGTGGTCTGGTCATAGTCATGGTTGCCCATCACATTGAATGTCGGACATTTCAGTCCTGCAGTGATATCCATATAATCGTCATAAGCAGTCATGAAATTATAAACCAGGTCGCCAAGTTCTATTGAATAACATTCGTCACCGCACTGCTGCCGGAACGCTTCTGCATCAGGAATGACGGAATTCTTGTAGGCCTCCGCCGAATTGTCGACGCCGAACGGCCTCATCTGAGGGTCGGCTATCATAAGCATCGTATATTTGTCCGAAGGTGACTTGCGAGGCGTCAGCACGAAGTCCGCCATGACGGCCTTCTGATATCTTGCCACGCGCTTGTATCCGCAAGGCTTTCCGTCCACGGCATTGATTTCATATTCAGCAGGGAACGAGATTTGGACGAATCTGACCGCAGACAAGTCGCTCTTCATGGAATAATAACCATATCCGTCTGTCTGGACACTTTGGAAGCCATCGCTGACCACCACACCGGCGACAGCCTTTCCTGTCACATCTGTAACACGTCCGAACACATTGCTGCCGTCGGACATCGGTTCAGCCGCCTCCGCCCAATCGTCCGGGTATTTCCCTCCTGTCTGGACCTTGACACATGCACCGGAAATATTTCCGCACCTGCCGCCGTCAGATGTCACCTTTCCATAATTGGTGCAATCCTTAAGCATCACGACAGCCAGATCGGAACCTGATATCCATCCCGTAATGCCTCCCGTATGGATTGCATTGTCGCTGTTTTCATATTTGTTCGAACCGGAGCCGCCGGAAACATTGCCGTAATTCAGGCAATTACGGACATACGCGCCTTCTTTGGCATCGCGCTTGACAGTGACTGAACCGGCGATACCGCCACAGGCAGAACGTCTGTCAGGACTGAATCCTCCAAAAGTAATATCTCCACGATTCACACAACCTCTCACATGCACCGGCCTGTTTATGGAACCGGCAATGCCGCCTACGCAGCCGGGAGAATCATTCGTAATGCGGACAATTCCATAATTCACGCAATCCCCTATCACGATGGCCGCGTGAGGCATTCCGCAGATACCGCCGACTACAGGCCAATGCGTGCCTGAAGATGAGACTTCTCCGAAATTGTCACATCCCATAATGTCGCCTTTAGTCATTCCGGCAACACCACCGACACGTATCTGAGGAATCATTGCATCATTTCCAGGCTCTCCTTGCACAGTTGTCGCCGTGACAGTCCCCCTGTTGATACTGAATTTCACGGGGACCTTGAAACCATTGCCCACAATGCCACCCAGGTTGCATGCCGGAAAATCACCCTCAAAGCGTATTTGTCCATAGTTTTCACACCAGGCGAAAACCGGGCACATGAAAGTCTTCAGGTATCCGCCACCGGCAATTCCTCCGATATGTGCGGATATTTCACCCTTTTGGCTGACTGAGGCGCTTCGGGAATCGATGTTTCCATAATTACGGCAGCGAAGAATGGATGCTTTGTTTATGCCGGCGACACCTCCTACATACACGTCATTCTCCGTAAAGCCGGAACGATGGCTGATGCTGCCGTGATTCTCGCAGTTTTCCAGGATTCCTCCATTCTCATCTGCAATGAATCCGACATGATATTCGACAGTTCCATTGGAAACTTTCATTGAACAGGAAGCGTCAATCTTCAGATTTCTGACAATGCCGCCTTCCGCTATCTGTCCGAACAGTCCCCTCTGGGCTTTCCAATTCATAATGGAGAACCCGCGTCCGTCGAAAACTCCGCCAAACGATTTCACGCCGTCGAACTTCTTCACTTTCGACATGTCAATGTCTGCCGTAAGACAAATGACGCCGTCGGCATCTTTCCATTTGTCAATGTTTTGCCCGGAGTTGCTTGCGGCAGCAAACTCCAGAAGATCCTTATAAGTCCCGATGCCTTCGGCATAAGCCGCAACCGCCCAAAGGAGCAACAGGATGATAGATATTGTCTTCTTCATATGATTCACCATTACCATGACACTGTCGTAGAATATTCATTGCCGAAACGGTCTGTTACCGTGACGGTTCCGGAATCGGATTCCGCAGAAGAGTAGCATCTGAAGAGGTGCGGCACAGGATTGGCCACTTCACCGGACTTGTTGAAAAGCACGAAATCAGATGATGAACTTAACGCAGAGCCAGCCGATTTATAGAAATCAAACACTTCCTTGTAGGCGGCATCATATTTCTTGGTCTTTTCAGAGACCTTGGTCATGACCACCGGGCCGCTCTTCGATGAAGTGAATTTCACCTCGCCCCATGCCTCATCATACATGAAGACATTGGCATAAACATAGTTGTCGCCATAAGTCCCGCGCGGATAGGCGCGAAGCTGATAGGTTTCGTCCAATTTCCTTCCGTTGCGCATGGCGACGCCGTCCGAGGTCAAGGTATAGTCGCGCAGCGTATAGGCCGGAACCTTACCGACCGCCTTCGCGGTCTGATAGGCAATCGGCTTGAACTTCCATGTCAAGTTTTCGCTGTCCACGTCCGCCACGACATATCCCCTCGGGGTTCCATCTTCACACAGCCACTCGTTCACCCACAATGAGCCGGTAACCCTGGACACTGTATGTGCCTCTATCCCCGGATATTTCGAAGACGGGCCATACACATAGTTGAACGCGGCATGCATGTGACCGGCCCAGGCATATACCTTCTTGTATTTGGAAAGCAACAGGGCATAGTCCGCCCCGTGACGCGTAGCCGCGGACAGGGACCTGTCACCGCCAGACGACAGCATGAACATCGGGGAATGCGAGCAGATGATGACCGGTGTCGAATAATCCACATACGAAAGGTCTTTCTGCAGCCATTTCCAAATATCGTCAGTAAGCCCCTGATCATAATCTTTAAGCTGTCCCGACGAATTCAGCTGCATTATCAGGTTATCCACCACGACGATATGGAACTTTCCGGCATTGAAGGAATAATTCCTCGGGCCCAGATAGTCCTCGAAACAGGCAGCGCCAGCTTCATCATCGGCGGCAGACGGGTCATTGTCATGATTTCCGATGACACTGTACACGGCGCAATTCAGCCGTGCAAGCCTGTTGCAATAATCCGGATATAAGGACATGTTCTCATGCACAAGGTCACCTAGCATTATTCCGAAGACCTGACGCCCGCCCAAAGATGAGGTATACTCGCTCATATCTTTCCACATGTCTTCATTGCAGTCAAGTGAATGATAGGCGAAGTTGTCATAACCGGCAGTACGCGCACGCGGCTGCGGGTCTCCGGCAATGACCATCGAGAACTTGTCCGCATCGGATTTGATCTTGTTCAATGTGAACCTGAGCTGGTATACTCCATTGATTTTCTGCGCATCGCCTTTGCCCAGCCGTTTCCAGAACATGGATTGTCCCGATTCGACAGGGGCCTGATACCCGGAAGGCTGGACCATATAGACGAATTTGGCCTTGTTCAAATCGCTCTCCAGTGAGAAACGGCCGTCGGCGCCGGTTTTCGCAAATATATACCCATCCGACACGAGGACATCAGCCAATGGTTTCGCGCTGTCGTCATAAATTATTCCCGTCACGGTTATCTCCCCCTCATCTTCTCCGGGATTGTCAGGAGAAGATGATGACGGAGAACAAGACCAAGCTCCCGCAAGCAGCAGGAGCATCAGTATCCAGTTTTTCATAGCCAATTATTTCCCATTCCAATAAACGCAAGAAGAAACAGCGGCATTGCCGTCACCGGCGACAAATGATGAACAATTGGATTCTGTAACGGTGCTGCCCAGAACCGATCCTCCAAACTTGCACCCGGTAATTTTCGTGCCTGCAGCGGTAGAACCGGCGACACTTCCGTAAGTTTCACCAGGTTTTGTTGGCGTAAGACTCGTAATGTCACCGAAGTACGCACTATTCTCACAACTTGAGCCTGTCCAAAGTATGCCCACGATTCCGCCTCCGCTATAAATTTCAGAACCGGCAGAAGATCCGCCGATCTTACATATGGCTGTACAGCCGGAAACGGACGAGTTGTCCGCAATTCCTATGATACCGCCGACATAAGAGCGGGCACCGTTTGCCATCGTACCGGTATTGCGGCAGTCCGACACTTCGGCATTGCGAAGATATCCTGCGATACCGCCGGCCATGCCCCTGTAGGACGTGACGGAAGCTGAATTTGTGCACCCGGAGATCTTGATTGATGCCTTATAATCATTGTCATACGCATACGCTCCGATGATTCCTGCCGTGGATCCGCTTTGCAGATTAGTTCCAGTCCACGGATTGTTGTTATAGTGCTCGTTGTCGATTTCCCCGGTATTGTGACAATCGGTGATTTCCGAATCGCCGCCCATTACGATACCGGCGATACCGCCCACATGCTGGGCACATCCGTTGGATTTGCCGCAATAATCCGGCTGGAGAATCTTGGTCTCACTCGTGCATCTCCGGAACGAAACTCCGCCTGTAGAAACAAAACCTGACACGCCGCCGATTCCTGCGAATTTATGGCTCATCGCATTCTTCTGATTTGCCATGATGTTTACGATTCCGCCCACGGAAGCATCATCCACCGTAAGGTGACCTCCCGTGACTCTCTCTTTTTCAAACACTCCGGCACCGCCGAGCACGCCGCCCACACCGAGGACATAGCCGGCGAACTTGTTGTTTTTCAAGTTCATCGTAATGGTTCCATTCCATTCAGGATGCAAGATTGAGATATCATCAGCCAGACCCGCATGTCCGACCATGCCTCCGACATAGATGAAGACATAATCAGCGGACGCTTCATAATCGGAAACGGTCAACGGTCCTGCGGAGCATTTTCCGTCTCCGGAAAAATCGAGCGCGGCACCACATGTTATTTCGCCATACAAACCGCCGAGAGAAAGCTGACGGGCACCTCTGAGTTCAGTAGATGTTCCTGTTATGTCACATTTTCCATTGGCAGTATTGGTATTCTTGGAAAGCTGGGCGCTCTCAAGATATCCGGCCACGCCGCCGATACGCTGCAATTTCACGTCGGAAGCCGAAGCCAGGGCAGCATCGTTGGTACACCCTGCAATCTTTCCGCCTTCCATATTGTATCCTGCGATTCCTCCCATGTTGATATAACGGGAAACATCGTTCTGCGAATCCACGACACGCACGGCAGCCACGGAAATCCGTCCGCCGTTCTTGGAAGACTGGACAGTTCCGGAATTGGCGGCAGCTACTCCTGCAAGAGAATGATTGTAAGAAACGGCCGCATCCGATACGGCACCGTTATTGGTACATTCATCAACGGTTCCCCCGTTCATGGCGACAATGCCTCCGACGTAAAATTTGCCCTGGGCCTTGGCCGTCCTGCATTTGCCAGATGCCGTAACGCTACCATTATTCTCTGATTTATAGACAGTTGTATTACCAGCCGTTACGCCTACGAGACCTGAGACATAAGCCACAGTCGCCTCATTGAGCGTGGACGCTTCCATAAGGACGGAAGCATTGTTGGTACACTCGGAGACTTTGCAATCCGTAAGCTTTCCTGCCAGAGGGGCAGCCACGCATTCCGTCAAATATTCGCCCCGGACGTTGAATTCCGAAGACTCGTCGATGATGATGTTGGACAATTCCGCGCCCTCGCAAGTTCCGAACAACGGCGAAGAAGACTTCATATTCAGAATCTTCCTGTAACGGCCGTCGAAAATACCGGCAAAAGGCTTGTCAGCAGTTCCTATCGGAGTCCATTCTCCCGTCAATGCCGACATGTCAATGTTGTTCAGCAATATCGTCTTTCCGTCTTTCTGCCACTCGCTGACATCTCCGCCTTCGTTCACCGTCTTGGCGAACAATTTCAATCCGTCTGCAGTAGTGATGCCATGCACGGTATAGTAGTCCTGCTTGATGACAGGAAGGACCACATCCGAATCCTTGTCCGCAATATCGAAAGACACATTTGAATTGCGGATTGTCCTGGTATCACTAGGATTGTCCTCAAATATAAGATTATACGTTACGGTATTGTCGGCATTGGCTTCGGTAGTATAAGTTATCCATTCCGGCAGGACCACGCCATTGACACCGGAAGACGGGACCTTGACGGCGACAGCCGGACATTCCTTTGCAGGAAGCATGATGTCGCCAGCCTCATCATAGGTCAATTCATTTCCGAACTGGAACACGCTGAACTGGGAATCAGCATCCTTGAAAGAAGACCTCTTGAATCCTATGGAACCGAAACGGGCTGCAGAGGTGTTTTCATTCCACCTTACGGAAACGCGCGTCTTGGTCACGCCGCCTTCCGATACCGGAGAACCTTCCTTGACAGCAGTAATCCAATCACTGTTGACAATATCCCATTCGACTCCTTCCTTCACCGAGACTTCTACTTCTTCGGTTCCGGCAGAGCGCGGGCCCACAGCGAACAACTTGTTTACAATGAACACATTGCCCGTCTGGGAAACCTGCATCGTATATCCTCTGAACTGACCGGAAACGAACGTAAGCGTAGCCGGCTCACGGTCAGAATAGTCATCGTTTGCCAATATGTTCAATGTGAATCCGCCGTCTCCGCGATGCTGCTCATCAAACACCTTGCACCAGCTGGCGTCAGATTCGACATTCCACCAAATGTCCTGATTGTTCACCTTCACATCTACACGCACGCTGCGGCTTGAAGAATTGAACGGAAGAGCTTTCACTTCCGCGCCGTCATAAAAGTAGCTGACTTCGATACTCTTTACATCCTCGCCAGTGTCATCAGGCTGTTCTTCAGAACAACCGGCAATGAAAACAGACAACAGCAGCGGCAACAGTCTAATATATTGTTTCATAAATCTCATGTTTTTCAATTATTTTCTACCACGCAACCTGGTATTGCGGCTTTCAGCGGTCGATGCCCACCAGACATCCGTACGCATATTGTTGGTACCGCCAAGCCAGTTGTCCAGAGCCTCCTGATATGTAACAGGATTACGGTATTTCTCATCGGCAGGATATCTCAGGCGTGTCGGCAGGATATAATTGTTGTCCGCAGCCTCACCATTGGTCTTGAGGACAGGATATCCGGTACGCCTGTAGTCACACCAGGACTCAATGCCTACCCAGAACATTGAAACCCACTTTTGTGTAAGAATCTTCTCCAGGGCATTGTCCGCTTCGATTTCATCGGACAGGATTCCTATGAATTTCGTCATGTCCTCGCTTCCTGCTGATTCCGTCGTGTTCCATTCGAGGGCCGATTCTGTAACGGCTTCAAGGTAGAGCTTCTTCACGACCGGATAACTGATATTCAGCCAACCTCTCTGACCGGCTTCCGCGAAAATGAACAGCAGCTCGGAATAATTCATAAGCGCATAATGGTCAGCATTCTTGAGATTTCCTATCTGGCCCGAATTGCCGTTCGGATATCTTCCGACCTTGGAGTTTCCGGCAGCAGAAACATTCTTCGCCAGAAAAGCATCCAGATTGCTCTTGAACAGCTGCGTCGGAGCGCCAAGAGGTTTCGTGAAATAATAATAGTAACGAGGGTCTGCAAGCCCTTTCTTAGCGTTATACATCTCGTTGACCAATGTCTCACAAGCGATTACGCTGTTCCAGTTTCCTGATGTGACAGCATAGAACGGCGTATAGAGTGCAGAGTTGCTATTGCTGAACCCTACTACGGCAGCATCTTTCCGGTCCCGCATAAGAGGATAATCCCCACTGCCGGAATTGAAGCAATCATAAAGTTCAGCTATCTTGTTGACAATGCTGAAGTCAGGATGTTCTGTTCCGCTCATGTCCATCACGCCGCCTTCTTCCTCAACTTTCATTGCCGCACGCATAAGCAGACGCAGATAGAGGGAATTGCCGAGACGACGCCACTTTTCCACATTGCCTTCATACATGTAATCACAAAGCGCACTGAAATCAGTCTGCGGGATCTCACCGGAATTCTTGAGTTCTTCCGCTTTCACGAATGCGGCATTGGCATCTTCCAGCAGGGCGAACATGTCGGCATAGATGAGTTTCATGTCATCATATCTGGTCGTATAGTTCAGGGTATCCTTCTGAAGAGCGATTTTGAGGGCATCGAAATAAGGGACATTGCCGTAGGCGTCCACGATATTGGACATCACCAATGTCTTGAGTATCAATGCAACTCCCTTCATCGCCGGGTTGTCTTCCTTCTCCGCCTGATGCAACATGTATTCCGCATTGCCGGCCTGAGGATAAAGTCCGAGCCAGATGGAAGCGTCCACAGACTCCGTAATGGAATAATTGTAGTTCATCTGGGAAGTCACCTCGGTATTGTAATTGACGCTGTACTGCATGAGTTCCGACAGGAGGTCATATGACCTGGAGACCAGAGTATATTCCGTATTGTACAGGATAGGTTGGACAAAGGATTCCGCAGGGGCGTCGTAGAGCGCATACGGATTCTTGTTCATATCGTCGAATTTGGAGCAAGCTGTAAGAAGTATTGCAGCCGCTGCAACATATCTGAAAATTCTATTCATGTTCACAGTCAATTAGAATGTTATTTTCAGGCTTGCGCCATATTGCGAGCCAGATGGCATCTGAAGAATCTCAAAGCCCGGAATAATTGCGCTGCCTCTCATGGAGACGCCTTCCGGATCCCATCCCGGGAACTTGCTCCAGCAGACAAGGTTATTGCCATAGACAGCTATGGACAGTCCGCGGACCACCTTCGTCTTGGCGAGAAGTTTCTTCGGCAATGCATATTCAATCCTTGCGTCACGCAGTTTCAGGAACTGGGTGCTTACGAAGTTTGCCTCCGCATTGGTATTGCTGTAAGCAGAATGGTAGTATTCTGAAATATCATTGCGCGGTATCGCATAATCATTGATCTTATAGTTGCAGTCATCCAGGAGGACAACGCCTTCGGCAATCATTCCGCCTTCACGACCGGCAAGAGTGCCGACACCTTTTCCCCTGTAATTCAGCATCCAATTCGTATAAGAGAACACATGTCCGCCATACTGGCCGTCGAAGCTTACGGAAGCCTTGAGATCCTTCCAGCGGAACGACAGATTGAATCCGCCTCTCCACTTTGGGCTGCAGTCACCGATGTACTGCAAGTCCTCATTTGTCTGCGGCTTGCCCTGCTTGTCGAGGACCACCATACCGGAGACATTCTGCATTGTACCGTCAGCATTGACCACATATGAGCCTTCAGGTGCGCGTTTGTAACCTTTACCATACATTGATGTAAGAGAACTGCCTTCATAAGCAGTCATAAGCGCATGCGAAGAGTATCTTGCGACAATCCACGAGTCGATGCCGTCACCAAGCGACAGTACCTTGTTCCTGTTGAGCGACCAATTGAAACCGAGATCCAGCTGCATTGAACTGGTTTTCCACAGAGTTCCGTTGGCAGTAAGTTCCACACCCCAGTTCCGGATAGTACCGGCATTGGTATAAACGCTGGTCGCTCCGGTAGCATAGGATACCGGCATGTTGGCGATGAGGTTCTTCGAATTGCCGTCATAGTACGCCACATCCAGGCTCATGCGGTTCTTGAACATCCTGATATCCGCGCCGACTTCCCATGACGTGACGATTTCCGGCTTCAGGTGGCCGTTTGACTTCGCCGTAGGAAGAGACACCCCGCCAGGGAATTTGGTACTTGCAAGGTAATCCTCGATCCGGTACGCCGATGTATCATGACCGACCTGTGCCCATGACGCCCTGATTTTCATCAGGTTGACCAAGCCGTTGGTGCGGCCGAAATCCAGCAGGTCATTAAGGGCAATGCTGGTGGACACGGACGGATAGAAATATGACCTGTTCTCTGAAGGCAACGTGCTGGACCAGTCATTACGTCCTGTCAAATCCAGGAAAATGGCATTTTTCCAGGAGAACTGCAGAAGGGCGTAGAGTGAATTCGTCTGGGTCTTATACCCGTAATTGTCCACCTTGATTTCGCCAAGCGAGTTGGCAAGAGAGTATACTGCTGCCTGCTTGAGTTTATCCGCGGTCTGTGCCTGACGGCGATAATTCTGGTTGATGATATTTCCTCCGAAGTTTCCGGTGAAATGGAAATTAGCGCCGAGTTCCCTGTCATATTTCAGGAGAAAATCGCCCGTAAGCTGTACTGAAGAAATATTCTGCTCACGGTACCATCCGTCCGGATTGGCTTGGGTGGAGGTCGCCTGCTGCTGCGTACGGAAGTCCAGGTTCATGTCGAGGCCGCCACGAAGCATGAGGGTAAGGCCTTTGCAGAGGGTCATGTCGAACTTGGCATTTCCATATACCCTGTTGCGCAGCTGCGTGTTGACACACTCGTTTGCAACGAAGTAGGCATTGTTCTTTCCGCCAGAAAGGCTATTGTCCTGATTGAGGTTTTCCATTCCCGGAAGCCAATAATTCTTCACCCACGACATATCCACGTTAGGCGAATAAGTCCAAAGGCTGTACATGACGGAGGTAGAACCATAACCGGAAGACGTAGGGATATTGTCACACTGCTGCCTCTTGTAAGTTATGGAAGTTTCGGCGGTCATCCAGTTGGACAATTTGTTGCTTGTCCTGAGCGAAACATACTGTTTGCTGTAATCGGTATTGGGAACCATCATGTCTCCACGGGTATCGCTGAATGTCGCGCGGATGGAGTTCTTTCCGCTGATTTTTCCAGAAACCGACAGTGAATTGCTGACCACGTAAGCGGTCCTGAAATAATCCTTGAACCAGTCGCCGTGACTGACGAACGGAGTCGCAGTCCTCTGGAAATCACCATCTTCATTTTTGGCGCCTCCGATTGAAAGCCTGTCATCGTAATACTGATATTGCAATGAACCGTCCATCCGCGGGCCCCAGGATTCCAGACTCACGGTACTGGTATAATCCGGTACAGGATGATAGCCCAATCCCTTGGCATTGTCACCGCTTCTGAGATAGTAGTAATAGTCGGAATTAGTACCCTGACCATATTCATACTGAAGTTCAGGCGATGTCGTCAATGTTTCGAACATCACATTCGTGCTGTATGAAACGCTGAGTTTCGCATCCTGGTTTCCTCCGGATTTGGTAGTGATGATGATCGCACCATTGGCGGCATTCGAGCCATAGAGCGCTGTGGCGGCAGGTCCTTTCAGCACCGTAATATTCTCAATGTCATCAGGATTGACATCACTTGTTCCGTCACCATAGTCGATGGCAAAGGTGGACTCATCACTGCCTGAGGTAGATGATGTGGACGTATTGAACATAGGCACGCCGTCGATGACGAACAATGCCGAGTTGTTGGCCAGATCTACAGACGACTCGCCTCTCAATGTCACACGCATTGATCCGCCCGGGCCGGAGTTTGTCCTGTCAATGGCGAGACCTGCGACCTTGCCGGCCAGTCCTCCTACCCAGTTGGAAGATGTGGCGGCATTGGAAAAGTTCCCGCCGTCCACCTTGGTGGCAGCATATCCGAGCGATTTTTCATCCCTCTTCATACCGAACGCCGTAACGACCACAGATTCAAGCACCTGCGCATCGTCCATCATTCTCACGCTGATTTCCGACCTGCTGCCGACCTTGACAGTTTCGTCTTTGTAGCCCATTGAACTGAATTTCAATTCCTGTCCTGCGGCTACTTTGATGGAATATGCACCGTCATTGTCCGTAATGACACCCGTCGTTGTTCCGACAATGAACACGCCTACTCCCGGAAGAGGTTTCCCTTCAGAATCTCTCACGACACCGGACACGACGCGTATATCCTTGGTGCCGGCAGTTTGCTCCGTCACCGTCTGCGATTTCGCCGCAATATTTGCATCGGCCGGCTTCAAACTCGTATCCGTCTTGATGGCAATCTTGTTCCCGATCACTTCGAACGTGCATCCAGTTCCTGCCAATGCTTTTTCAAGGACTTCGCTTACGGGCGCGTTTTCGGCATTGACCGTCACCTTCCCCGCCTGTTCAAGTACTTGAACGCTGTAAAAAAAGGTATAACTGCATTTCTTTTCGACTTCCGCCACAAATTCCCGCAGCGGCATGTCCTTGACAGCTATGCTAATGACCGGTTCCTGCCGAACTTCCGCCGCATTGACGGAAGAGGAAGCCCCGAGGCATACTGCCAACCCCACAGAAAACATTGCGACAAGCAATCTTTTCATAAAATTATTCATATTGTCTTGATTTATGGTTTTTCTCTTTATTGGAGAACACCGTCCCACAGATAGAATGTTCCGCGTATGCCGGTGGTGCTGCCGATGGCGCAGGTGCTGAGGTCGGTTTCGGTGATGGTGGTGCCGTTGATGGTTCCGCCGAATCCGCAGGCTGTCGTCACGCCGGCAGAACTTGCGTCGTCGGCCTTGCCTATGATGCCGCCGAAGACTCTTTTACCTGTGATTGGTTGGGAATTCTCGAAAATTGTCCCATAATAACGGCATCCGTCAACTGAAGACGAGACAGCTTCTCCGATAATTCCGCCAGCATCAGCAAATGCACTTCCTCCATCTGCACTTGTAATGTTGGACTTTACATAACAAGATGATACTTTGCAGTTTGATACGACACCGGCAATTCCGCCACCAGGTGCAGAACGAGTGACATTTTCTGTCGAACTGCAATTTGTGATCTTCGCGTTTGACAGATAACCTGCAATTCCTCCGGCAGCACCGCGTAAAGCATAGACGGAACCGGTGTTATGACAATCATCTATTATTGCAGAATACTCGGTGTTGCCTGCCGAATATCCTATACTGCCAACGATTCCACCAGTTACATTTCCGGAAAAATTATTTGACCAAATGTTATTGTTGTAATGATTGTTCTGCTGGCGTCCGGAATTCGTGCAGTGCTCCATTTCGACATTTCCACCATAAAGCCTGCCGGCAATTCCGCCGAAATGTACAGCGCAACCATTCGTCTTTGAAGTTTTGTCTGTCATCTTCACATAAACAGAACTTGAACAATCCGATATTTTTGCCCCTTTCGTAGCACCTCCAATAATTCCACCAAATCCCGAGAGTTTGTGCTGCATAGCTTTATCAGAAGGAGATTTAATAGTTATGACTCCTGAAGCCTTCAAACCGGAGAGGGTTATAGGAGCACCATAAGCGCAGCCGATAATTCCTCCGAAGAAAGACTCCGCAGCTATATTCTCCGCAGTACTTATATCATAAGTAATGTTTGATTTGCAGGCGACATCACCGCCAATGGTAATATTCTTAGTCGTTTGACCAATGAGACCGCCGCAATATATGGTTGCCTGATTAGAGGATTCGGTAGCACCTATATTTAAATTTCCGGTACATGGTTCACCACTAAAAGTAAGTGTTTGAGATGCAGTGACCCGCCCTAACACACCTCCGCAAAAGAGACTTTGAAGTGCTGCTTTTGTTGTGATGTTCCCCGAGGTCGTGTTGCCTGTGAACTTCACATTATATGTGCTCAATCTACCGGCAATTCCTCCAATTGTCTGTTGTTTCACATCTGATGCTGATGTTATGTCTCCAGAATTTGAGCATCCGATGACTTCTATAGACTGCTCTTTATTTGCGTCAACAATGCTGAGCAAACCTCCGAGATAAATGGATTGGCATGGATCTCCGTCTGCTCTGACAGTAGCTGCCGTTATAGCTCCGGAATTACTGCATCCGGTAATTGTTCCGGCAGAAGCTTTTGCGCAGATGCCGCCTACATAGATATTCAGAGCAGTCGATGCCACGGAAATATTACCGGTATTGGTACATTTCTCAAGTACGCCGTTAGGATTTGAGCAATAGCCAGTAAATCCTCCGATATATAAATTTGATTTGGACGCCGCATCTACTACATAAGTAGCATCAGCAACAATAGATGTAGAACTAGTGCAACCTATGATTTCTGCAGCTCTGTTTCTGCCGACTAGTCCCCCGACACACAAATCTTTATTATTCGCAAGAGAATTGCATTGTGAAAGTGTTACAGTAGCTGAACTTGAGCAATTGGTTATCTTACCGTCAGAGCAATATCCGACTAGAGGGCCAAATTCGATAGACTTAGTTCCGTACCAGACGCAGAACTCGCAAGAGGCGTCGATAATCACATCCTTCACCAAAGCACCTGTTCCAATAGCCTGAATGAAAGGAACATCGGTTTTCAGATTCAATATTCTCTTCCCGTTTCCGTTGAGTGTTCCGGCAAAATATTTGGCCTTTCCATCAGGGGACTGCTTCGCTCCGTCACGAAGTCCCAATGTGACAAATTTATCGGCGTCAACTAACAAAAAATCCAAGTCCGCAGTGATGGTTGCAATCTGTGAATCAGGATATTTGCCTGCATTGTAAGCCGTCGCAAAAGAGTTCCAGTCCTCCGGCGTGGCAATCTCCACACCCTTGTCTTCCGAATTAGGAACAAATTCCAATTCCGGCATGAGCATCAATTTTCCGGCTCCGAGTTCACGGCTTCCCTTGATGCTCCTTACCATTGCCCGACCATTTTCATCCACGACTTTTACCTGGAACCCGTCAGAATACACGCCGGCAGGAAGAATCACATTGAACGTGTTTGCAGAGCCTGCAGGAAAAGTCTTCTGAACTTCCATTCGTATAACATCAGCATCTTTCGCTTCAGATGAAAGCGCACTGTTCTGGAAATCCACTGAAAAATCACCGCATACGGGTTCTCCTCCCAATGCAGTAACCTCGATATAACGGATAAGGTTGGCCTCCGTTCCCATTTTCAGCCTGATTCCAAGTATTCCGCAAACCTGTTTCATCATGACAGATCCCGTGGTGGAATAACCTGCCATCGGCATTGAACCGGAAACGATATTGTCTCCTTCAGCATATTTCTGCCCGGCAGGCAGGGTAACGGTCGCGGCATCCTTGACCATCCCGGCAGGGTAAATTATTTCATAAGGAGCTGACACTTGCCCACTTAACACAAAGTCGGCCTTGAGAACATTACCTTCCACATCGAGAGGGTCAGAGACTACCCCATTGACAGAAATCTTGTCTCCTTTGCACCAAAGGACCGGACGCACTCCGTCCTGTGCATCGCCGAGAACAGTCTTGGTGGTTCCAGGCAATTCCAATGTCAGCACTGTACGGCTGTCATTCTGATATTCAAGCTCATTCGAGCAGGCAATTGCCCCCATCAGGCAAAATGCCGCCAATATCGTCTTTTTCATAGGCTTACTCGTTTACTAATTCATCATCCCACATCCAACTGTCGTCAATTTTGAATTCCTGAGTCTGGGAATAGCTGGCAGGATTACATATATCAGCTTCCAGCGACAAGTCGAAGCCGGTAATGACCGGAGCTTCATACTTAGGTCTTAGTGTCTTGATTTGTGGTTTCATATTCTATTGATTTAATTGTTGTCTTGTTGATTTTTTCGAGATGTAGTATTCTCCCTTGAATTCCGTGACGGAGAGTTCGACAGGAGATGTCATTGAAATCAGCCTCAGGGCGTCCTGCAGGGATTCACGGTCAAGACATCCGTCATAGACAATGTCTTCAATCGAACTGTGGACATTGATTTTCACGTTGTACTTGTGTGAAACCTGGTTGGCGACGTATTTAAGCGGCAGTGACGAGAAAGACAATTGTCCGCTGTCCCTCCACTTCGCCGAATTGGAAATGTCGACCGTCTGCTTGGTAATCTGGTTCATGCTCCTGTCGATTCTCAATTCGTCGCCAGGCTTCAGCATTATGACATCGTCATGGACTCTGGCTTCCAGGCGTCCCGTATGCAGTGTCACGATGGAGAATCTGTCGTTCACATATGAGGAAACATTGAAAGATGTACCGCGTACGATATATTCATTGTCACGACAGCACACGATGAACAGTTTCTCCGGATTTCTCGCGACATCGAAGAATGCTTCGCCGTCCAGGTCCACGCGACGTTCAGTTTCATTGAAATCATCCGACAGCATCAATTTCGCTCCGGAATTGAGCATGACCTTCGTATTGTCAGGGAGAATCACGGTTTTCTTTTCACCGGCAGCGGCCGTGTAAATGAGCGATTCCTTGCGGGCCGGGGCCACAGTTTCCTGAGTCTGCACCTGCTCGGCGACAATGTCCTGCTCCGGAATGTCTTTCTTGTCAATGTTCATGACCAGGATTGAGACAGTGACGATGACCGCAAATGCAGCGGCAACAGCGCCGGCATATTTTGCCCACGAATTCCTGAAGGTCTTTTTGGAACCGGCATTGGCCGAGAATTTGTCTTTCGCGAGGCGATTCCAGAATTCGACAGCATCGGAGGTCGTGGTCCGGTTTTTCTCCATGTCACGGACGGCATTGCGGAACAATTCAGCATTGTTTCCGGACATTTTTATCCATTTGGCAAGTCTCACGGCCTCCTCATCCGACAGAGTCCCGCTGATATATTTGCTTACTAGTATTTTGATATATTCATTCATCTTCCCAATGACCGGCATCTGTTTTCCGGACTCATCATAATAGACACGACATGTGAAAATCCCGAACCTGTTTTTTTCAATTTTTTATATATTTGCCGACAAATTTGAACTATGGACACGCGGTTATTTACATATTCAGAAGATGAAGTGAGGGATCTCGTTCTCAAGATCCACCCGCGTATAGTGCCGTATATCAATAGTTTACTATCCAGAGGCGGGCGACAATGCTATGCCTCGAACAACGCCGAAGACATTTTTTACGATGTCCTTTGCGCATTTCTCGACAAGCGGATTGAAATCAGTTCGGACAAGGTTCCGGCATATCTTTTCAAGGCCGTAAGGAACAAATGTTACAATATCATCAGCCGGAACAAGGAAGAAAATTCTGCAATACGATTTGATGAACTGCCATTGTCGGCAAGGGAAATAATCGCGGCTGCCGATTTCGGAGACGAGAGCGACATCCCCGGAGAAAAAGTTCAGCAACTGCCTGACATAACGGACGTTCTGGATTTCTCGAATTTCCTGCCGGAGCGTACGAAGGACATCTTCTACATGAGCCGCATCGAGGGCATGACACACAGCGAGATAGCCGAGATTCTCGGAATCTCCACCAGAGCCGTGGAAAAGCATCTACAGAATTCAGTCCAAGAGTACCGCCGCCATTTCGGCATCTCCGACAGCCATCACACGCCGTCATAAACGCAAAAAATCCAGACATCCGTTACAGATATCTGGACTTTTTATTTATATGTTCCGTCGATTATTCAGCTTTGCCGTCTGAACCGAGAACATCTTTGATCTTGTGCTCGTAGAGCTTCTTCATCTCGTCACGTGCAGGTCCGAGGTACTTACGTGGATCGAACTCGCCCGGTTTCTCAACGAATACCTTGCGGATGGCAGCAGTCATTGCAAGACGTGAGTCAGAGTCGATGTTGATCTTGCAGACAGCTGACTTGGAAGCCTCGCGGAGCTGCTCCTCAGGAATACCTACTGCATCCGGGAGTTTTCCGCCATGAGTATTGATGATATCTACATACTCCTGTGGTACTGAAGATGATCCGTGGAGAACGATAGGGAATCCAGGGAGTTTCTTCTCGATCTCGTGGAGAACGTCGAATGCGAGCGGTGGTGGAACGAGACGGCCTGTCTTAGGGTCACGTGTGCACTGCTCTGGTTTGAACTTGTATGCACCGTGTGAAGTACCGATGGAGATAGCGAGTGAATCGCAGCCTGTACGGGTAGCGAAGTCGATAACCTCCTCAGGCTTGGTGTAATGAGACTCCTCTGCAGCAACCTCATCCTCAACACCTGCGAGAACGCCGAGCTCAGCCTCTACAGTAACATCATATTTGTGAGCGTACTCTACAACCTTCTTTGTAAGAGCGATATTGTCCTCGTATGGAAGAGAAGAACCATCGATCATCACTGAAGAGAAGCCCATATCTACGCAGCTCTTGCAGAGCTCGAAAGAATCACCGTGATCAAGATGGAGGACAATCTGCGGATGCTCCCAGCCGAGTTCCTTTGCATACTCTACTGCACCCTCTGCCATGTAACGGAGAAGTGTCTGGTTTGCATAGTTACGTGCGCCCTTGGAAACCTGAAGGATAACTGGAGATTTCAATTCAGCTGCAGCCTGGATAATAGCCTGGAGCTGCTCCATGTTGTTGAAGTTGAAAGCCGGAATAGCGTATCCGCCTTTGACAGCCTTTGCAAACATTTCTCTGGTGTTTACAAGGCCCAATTCTTTATAAGAAACCATATTCTGTAAATATTAGTAATTATTTTCCGTACAATAATTCTGCCAATCGTCAAAGTTCCGTCAAATTGACATGTTTTTTCCTAAAAGCCGCGCAAAATTAACTATTTTTGTGAAAATAATGAAAAGAGATGAACAATAAAGTAGTCATTTTTTCCGCACCATCCGGTTCCGGGAAGAGCACGATAGTGAATCATATCCTTAAACTGCACCCTGAAATGGAGTTTTCCGTGTCTGCCACATCACGCTCACCGCGAGGTCAGGAGAAAAACGGAATCGAATACCATTTCTTCACGGCCGATGAATTCAGGAAGATGATTTCAGAAGACAAATTCGTAGAATACGAGGAAGTTTACGCCGGTTCATTCTATGGCACCCTCAAGTCAGAAGTGCAGAGAATATGGGACAAGAACCATGTCATCATCTTCGACGTGGACGTTAAGGGCGGCGTTAACCTGAAGAAATACTTCGGAGACAAGGCATTGTCAGTATTCATACAGGCTCCGTCAGTAGAAGAATTGCGCAAAAGGCTGATTGCCAGAGGCACCGACAGCGCCGAGGCCATCGAAAAGAGAGTCGCAAAGGCTGCCGAAGAAATGACTTACGCCGACAAATTCGATTATATTCTTGTCAATGATGACCTGCAGAAAGCCTACTCGGAAGCCGAAGTCATCGTAGACAGATTTTTGTCCGAATAACTGATAATCCCCAAAAGCAAAACTTGAGCAAGCCATGCGAATCGCCGTATACTCAGGGTCTTTCAACCCTCTGCACATCGGCCATCAGGCCATCATGGAATACCTGACCAGGGAAAAGAAATTCGACTGGGTATACCTTGTCGTCTCGCCCAAGAACCCGCTCAAGGACAGCATCAGCGCAGATTCCGGCCGGGACAGGTACAATGCTGCAGTAGAAGCGGTCAAACGGCATCCTGACCTGCACGTATGGGTGGACGACATTGAACTGAACATGAATCCCCCGCATTATACGATAAGGACGTTGGACGAACTCAAGAGACGCGAGCCGGAGAACGACTTCACGCTGATAATCGGGGCCGACAATCTCTCGTCAATCCACAAATGGCGGGATTTTCCGCGCCTTCTTGCAGAATATGGCGTGGCTGTCTATCCGCGCACCGGATATGATTTGTCGAAAATCAGGCAAGATCTAATGGATGAGTGCTTCCTGCATCCGGCGCTCTACGTCCTGGACGGGTCATATTCCGACCCTGACAAATTGACACTTGAAGATGCGGAACGGCATCTATACCACATCCAGATTCTGGACGCCCCTACCGTAGACATTTCCTCAACAGAAATCCGCGACGGTCTTGCACGTGGCGAAGACATGTCGCGGTTCATGATGTAGGAATCTGCAGACGAATCAAATGACAGTGAAACCGCCCTTGAGCTGAGCTTTGGAGTCATGACCGATGAAGACTTCGTACTCACCCGCTTCCTCGCCCCATTTGTCATCAGAACGGAAGAATGAACGGGCTTCCGCCGGAATCTCGAAGTCGACTGTCTTCGATTCTCCCGCCTTGAGGGCAATTTTCTCGAAGCCCTTGAGTTCACGCTCCGGGCGTGTACGGCTGCCGATTACATCTTTGAGGTAGAGCTGGACCACCTCTTCGCCGTCACATTTTCCGACATTGCTCACTTTTACGCGGACCTTCACAGTCTCTCCAAGCCGGACTTCCGGATTGAGGACCTCCAGATCGGAATACGCGAACTCTGTGTAACTAAGACCCTCACCGAATGCAAAGAGAGGCTCGTTCGGAGTGCGCATATAGCGAGATACATACTTGGCATTGTCTTCCGGGCTTCTGCGAGGGCGTCCGGTGCTCTTGGCATTGTAATGAATAGGAACTTGTCCGAGACAGAGAGGGAAGGTCATTGTCAGACGACCGGACGGATTGAAATCTCCGGAAACGATGTCCGCGAGAGCTGTTCCCGCCATTATCCCGGGATGCCAGGTAACAAGCAGTCCGTCAGCATCTTCGCATTCCTCGGCGACAGTCATCGGGCGTCCTGTCACAAGCAGGATGACCACCGGTTTGCCTGTGGCTTTCACTGCCTTGAAAAGGGCCTTCTGTGCAGCAGGAATGTCAATATTTGCCATTGATGCAGCTTCTCCGCTGTATGAGTTCGGAAGTCCGAGAGTCATGAAAACGACATCCGCTCCTCGCGCGGCAGCGACAGCCTTTGCAATGCCTCCGTCAATCGGGTCGAAGAAATCGCAGCCTTTTTCGACAGATATGGCATTGTGAGGAAATCTGGCCTTCAAACCCTCATAGAAGCTCACCGGTTTGGAATAATCGGCAAATCCTGCCCATGAACCGGTCATTTCGGATCTGGAATCAGCAGCCGGGCCGACAATCGCGATTTTCTCCCCGCCTTTGAGAGGCAGAACTGCTCCATCGTTTTTAAGAAGGACCATTGAACTACGGGCGACCTTGCGGGCTGTTTCAAGATATTCTGGAAGCCATGTTTCCTTTTCCCAGCGTCCTTCCCCGCCATAGCGGAACGGGTCGTCGAAAAGCCCGAGTTTGAACTTCATGGTCAGGATATCCTTGCATAGCTTATCTATCTGCGCCTCGCTTACACGACCTTCCTTTACAAGTTCTTCGGCAAATTGATAATAGCTTCCATCCACCATATCCATATTGAGACCTGCGTTGAGAGCAAGACAGGCAGCATCTTTCTTGTCCGCAACGACACGGTGGTTTATCATTTCACTGATTGAGTTATAATCGGAAACGACAAATCCACGGAAACCGAGTTCGTCTCGGAGCAGGTCGGTGAGGAGCCATTTGTTGCCGCTTGCCGGAATGCCGTCAAAATCATTGAACGAAGACATCACACTGAGTGCACCAGCCTCGATTGCTGCCTTATAAGAAGGCAGATGACGTTCCCTGAACATCATTTCAGACATATCCACGGTGTTGTAGTCCCTTCCCGCCTCAGCGCCGCTGTATGCCGCAAAATGTTTCACACAGGACAGAATAGTGTTGCCGGCAGAAAGGTCGTCTCCCTGATAGCCTCGCACCATCGCTGCAGAAAGTTGTCCCGAGAGATACGGATCCTCTCCCGAACCTTCCGAAACACGTCCCCAACGAGGGTCGATTGCGACGTCGCACATAGGAGAAAAAGTCCAGGCAATCCCGAATGCCGTAGCCTCTGCCGCAGAAATCCGTGCGACTTCCTCTGTCATTTTCCTGTCCCAAGAACATGAGATTCCTAAGTTCTCCGGAAAGGTTGTGCGACAGCCGTGTATGATGTCGTATCCGAAGAGAATAGGAATTCCAAGACGGGAGCTGTCAACGGCAAGTTTTTGGTATTCAATCAATTCTTTCGGCGACCATACATTGAGCATAGATCCGCACCTTCCGTCTTTTATCACATTCCTCACTTCAACAGTACTACCGTCCGGGCCTGTGACAACTGAATTTTCGGGAACAAACTGGTTCAACTGGCCGATTTTCTCGGCAAGCGTCATCTTCGCCATCAGTTTCTCAGCCCTGACCACATCCGCATCCTTGTTTTCCTTACAACCGGCTGCAAGAACTGCGGCCATGGACATAAATAAAAGTATCTTCTTCATTATGATAGATTTTTTCAACAATTCGTCAAAGTTAATAATTCCCTGGCATAAAACGGTGCAACAATATAAAATTTAGCCAGATGATCTTCGTACAAACAAAAAAATTCCGGACAATGACTTTAAACATCATTGTCCGGAATATTATTGGTAATTCAATTACTTACTTTACTGCTCGTCCGGGCCTTGGTTGTCAGGACCATTCTGTGGGCCGTTCTGCGGGCCGTAGTTACTGCCCTGAGGACCCTGAGGGCCACCCTGTGCGCCACCCTGTGCGCCGCCCATCTCGGCCATGGCAGCCTGCCATGCTTCTTCGAGAGTCTTGGTATATGTCTCGATATCAGCGATATTCTGATTCTTGACAGCCTCTTTCAAGCTTGTGAGAGCAGCATTGATAGCATCCCTCTTCTCTGCAGGAATCTTGTCGCCGTAGTCCTTGAGGTTCTTCTCGGACTGGAAGCAGAGAGCATCGGCATTGTTAATCTTGTCGACTCTTTCCTTCTCAGCCTTGTCGGCAGCCTCATTGGCCTTGGCCTCATCACGCATTCTCTGAATCTCATCTTCACTCAATCCTGAAGAAGCCTCGATTCTGATGTTCTGCTCCTTGCCGGTAGCCTTGTCCTTTGCGGAAACATTGAGGATACCATTGGCATCGATATCGAAAGTAACCTCGATCTGAGGGATTCCTCTCGGAGCAGGAGCGATACCGTCAAGATGGAACACACCGATCTGCTTGTTGTCCTTGGCCATCGGACGCTCACCCTGGAGCACCTTGATTTCTACTGAAGGCTGATTGTCCACAGCGGTAGAGAACACCTCTGACTTACGTGTAGGGATGGTGGTGTTGGAAGCGATAAGCTTGGTCATCACACCGCCAAGTGTCTCAATACCAAGTGAAAGCGGAGTTACATCCAAAAGAAGGACATCCTTTACATCACCGGCAAGCACACCGCCCTGAATAGCTGCACCGATAGCTACAACCTCATCCGGGTTAACGCTTCTGTTAGGCTCTTTTCCGAAGAATTCCTTCACGATTTCCTGAACTTTAGGAATACGGCTTGAACCACCTACGAGCAGGACTTCGTCAATCTGTGACGCGCTCAGACGTGCATCCTCAAGTGCCTTGCGGCAAGGGATGATGGTTCTCTGGAACAAGTCATCGCAAAGCTGTTCGAATTTAGCTCTTGTCAATGTCTTTACGAGGTGTTTAGGAACACCGTCTACAGGCATGATGTAAGGAAGGTTGATTTCCGTAGATGTCTGGTTGGAAAGCTCGATCTTCGCTTTCTCGGCAGCATCCTTAAGTCTCTGAAGAGCCATAGGATCTTTCTTCAAATCAGCGCCACCATTCTCAGCTGCGAATTCCTGTGCAAGCCAGTCGATAACCTTCTGGTCGAAGTCATCACCGCCAAGATGGGTATCACCATTCGTGGATTTCACTTCGAACACACCGTCACCGAGTTCCATGATGGAAATATCGAATGTACCACCACCGAGGTCGAACACAGCGACTTTCATATTCTTATTTTTCTTGTCAAGACCATAAGCAAGCGCAGCTGCAGTAGGCTCGTTGATGATACGCTTTACATCGAGACCCGCGATCTTGCCGGCTTCCTTGGTAGCCTGACGCTGTGAATCTGAGAAGTATGCAGGAACTGTGATGACTGCCTCTGTTACAGGCTGCCTCAAGTAATCCTCAGCTGTCTTCTTCATCTTCTGAAGAATCATGGCTGAAATTTCCTGCGGTGAATACTGACGTCCCTCGATTTCTACACGAGGAGTATTGTTCTCGCCCCTTACGACAGCGTAAGGAACCCTCTCGATTTCTTTGTTTACCTGATCATAAGTCTCACCCATGAATCTCTTGATGGAGAACACGGTGTTCTTAGGATTGGTGATAGCCTGACGTTTCGCAGGGCTACCTACTTTTCTCTCACCGCCTTCGGTGAATGCGACTACTGAAGGGGTAGTTCTCTGACCTTCATTGTTGATTATGACTGTAGGCTGGTTACCTTCCATCACTGCTACGCAGGAGTTGGTCGTACCCAAGTCGATTCCAATGATTTTTCCCATAATATTTATCTCCTATTTTTTATTATCGTTTGTAACATCCGGACCGTTTGTCCGGACCGCTGCCTGCCATCCGGCCGACAACGCCATGACATTTATCCAATGCCGTGCCAATGCCCATAGCGCAATTATTTTATGACAATTTGTCATATTTTATCTAACTTTAGCCCCGCAAACAAACAATTTGACATTACACATATTTCTGACATGGTTTACAGAACATTACCGGAATACGAATATAAAGACCTGGAATCCAGAATATTATACGAAGACAACCACATTCTCGCCGTCAACAAGAAGGTCGGCGAAATCGTCCAGGGTGACAAGACAGGAGACGAGCCTCTCAGCGAAAAATACAAGGCATTCATAGCAATGCGTGATTCGAAACCGGGTCAGGTCTTCATGGGCATACCGCACAGGTTGGACCGCCCTGTCAGCGGCATAACCATTCTTGCCAAGACTTCCAAGGCACTGGAACGCCTGAACGCCATGTTCAGAGAAGGCAATGTCCACAAGACCTACTGGGCACTGGTATGCAACAAGCCGGAGCCGGAAGAGGCAGACCTGGAGAACTGGCTGACACGCAACGAGAAGATGAACAAGTCATTCATCAGCCGTACCGGCAAGGAAAAGGAAGCCAAACTTGCAAGACTCCACTACAAGCTCATTGACAGGACTGAAAGATATTATCTTCTGGAGGTTCTCTTGTACACAGGCCGCCACCATCAGATCCGCTGCCAGCTGGCAGGAATAGGCTGCTGCATAAAAGGCGATCTCAAATACGGCGCTCCCAGGTCCAACCGCGACGGAGGCATTTCCCTAATGGCCAGACATATCAGCTTCATTCACCCGGTAAGCAAGCTGCCGATAGAAATCACAGCGCCAGTTCCTGAAGATTGGAAAGGTCTTTCCCTTCAATAGCCGCCTTGTCCCTGATTTCCTTGCACCAGACTCCTGGCGTCACTTTATAGAACAGCTTGAACGCCATATTGAACGACACCGAGGAATGGAATCCTGACAAATCTGCCAATTCGCAGACTTTCAAGTCATTGTCCGCCAAAAAGAGTTCCCGCGCATGGTTCACCCGGTACTTGTTGATCAGCTGGCTGAAATTCAGCCCCGTGCAGATATTGATCAACTTCGACATATAAGATTTGTTGGAGAACAGAGCCCTAGTCATGTCGTCCAAAGAATATTCCGGGTCCAGATACGGCTGCTCCTTCTCCAGAAGTGCCAGCATCTTGTCATACATATAACTGAAATCTTCCTTGAACTTGGACGGATGCAAGACACAAGAATACACGTCACGTTCACCGAGAGGAATTCCCGTATCCGTATAATGAAGTATAGGAGAAGATGTTATATTCCTGAGATATATCAACGCATAGAAAAAACCGGCGAAAAGTATAGCCAGAATCCTCACCCACCACCTGGCGAAGAGCATGGCGCACACGGATGTCAGCAGCCCCACGGACATGAATGCCACCAGAAAACACATCTTGATGAGACATAACATTATCTCCCAGCCTGAAACCTTGGTCACCAGATAGTTCTCATCACGCATTGCCTTGAAAGTTCTGGAAATCAGACATGCGCATAGCGGAATCATCGAGCACAGGACATATAGTATGATGCACAGTTTTTCTCCGATCAGATCCATTCCCAGCAGCAATGACACGAATACGGACAGCGACATCGTAAGCGCCGAATACAACACGGATGACCTGTAGTCATTATACTCGTCAGGCACCATGAACAATATGGAAGCCGAAACATTGAGTCCGAACAAGGTCGTGAACAAGGCTGAGCCAAATCCCGACAACGCCCCGGCAAGAGCGGAAAGAATAAGATTTATCAATGAAATCACACGCACAGTAGCCCTCGGAGAGACAAATAGTTTTTCTAAAAACAACATAACAATTCTAGTCTTTTAGTTTTATAAAACACACTTGGTGTTCAGTTTTTATGCAGCACAAAATTAGACAAAAAGAACTGCTTTCGGACTCTTCCGAAAGCAGCCGGGTGAATTAATATATGTTTTTTAAATTTAAAAATCTTCCATTTAATGCCCACTTCAGTCACCTTTCATCCCGTAGGACACCATATTTACAACATTGGAACCGCAGCCGTAAACATCTGTGACATAGTCTATTGACAAGATGCAGTTCTATTAAGACTATCCCTGTTTCTCAATATCGGCGGAACGTGCAATATCCGGAGAGATTGCCAAGTCCTTTTCAGCCTTCTTCTTTTTCTCAATACCAGTCTTCAACTGGTCGAAGCCCTCGCCGTAAACGCTGCTTGCAGGAGAAACACTCACGAAAGCCTTGTCGTCGATATGCTTGATGGCCTTGGACAACTCCGGCATCTGGGATTTTCTGGCAACGATAAGCAGCACGTTCTTGTCCTGCTTCGTGTACCAGCCGACCGCTTTGAGCGCAGTCACTCCCCTATGCAGTTTCGCCATCATATAGTCCGCCATCTCTTCATATTTCTGCGTAAACACGAGCACCTGTACGGTAGACTTGCTTCCTAGCAATACGAAATCCAGCATGAACGAGAATGTAATCATGGAAAGATAACCATAAATCATATCCTCGAAAGTCTTGCCTGGAATCAGCAATACAGAAGCAATGATGAATATATCCGAATAAAGATACACCTTTCCAGGAGAGATAGGCCAGAACTTGTTCAACACCAATGCCGCGATGTCCGTACCTCCGGTACTGCCGCCACGCTGGAAAATCAATCCTACGCCGACAGCCTCCAACAGACCTCCGACAATCGGTATCAATGCCCTGTTGTCAATGAACAAGAAATTTCCAGGTACCGCCGCAACCCAGTCAAATTCAGGCAAAATCTTGAACAAGACAGATGACAGGACCACGACATACACTGTCTTGATGCCGAAAGCATGGCCCAACACGATGACGCCCATGACAAGCAGAGCTGCATTGGCAATGAAGGTGGAATAAGCCACAGGAATAAGTCCGTTGGTCGCGAATTGCAGAACGGTACATGCTCCCGTCAAGCCACCGGCAGCGATTCCGTTAGGAATCAGGAAAGCATCCCATGCCAGACAGAACATCAATGTTCCGAGTGACACGATAACATAGTCCAAGAGGACTGAAAAGATTTTTTTTGCGGAGATCATATTGCTATTTAACTACGATATTCACAATTTTTCCAGGAACGACAATCACTTTCACAATTCTCTTTCCTGCAAGATACTTTTCCGTCGAAGGATTGCTCCTCACATTGCTTTCCACCTCGTCCTTGCCCATTGCCTTAGGAAGTTCCACTGTAAACCTGGTCTTGCCGTTGAATGAAACTGCGTAAGTGCAGTTGCTTTCAACAGTATAAGCCTCGACATATTCAGGGAAAGAAGCCTTGGAAATGCTTTCCTCATGTCCGAGTGCCTCCCACAATTCCTCGCAGATATGCGGTGCGAACGGAGAAAGAAGCACAGCCAGAGGCTCAAGGATTTCGCGCTTAGCGCATTTACGGTCTGCAAGGTCATTGACGGCAATCATGAACGCGCTGATGCAGGTATTGTATGAGAATGTCTCAATGTCGGCCTGCAGCTTGCCTATCAGCTTGTGCAATGTCTTGAGCTCCTCCGAAGTCGCCTTCTCGTCCGTGACAATGAATTTCTCGCCTTCGTAATATAATTTCCAGAACTTTCTGAGGAAACGGTTCACGCCGTCGATTCCCTTGGTGTCCCATGGCTTCGACTGCTCGATAGGACCGAGGAACATCTCATAAAGTCTCAATGTATCAGCACCATAGGAGTCGCATATATCATCCGGATTCACGACATTGTACATGGACTTGCTCATCTTCTCTACAGCCCAGCCGCAGATATATTCGCCGTTCTCCAGAACGAACTCGGCATCCGCGAACTCAGGTCTCCACTTCTTGAATGCCTCGACATCAAGCCTGTCGTTACGGACAATGTTGATGTCCACATGGATTTCCGTAGTCTCATACTGGTCTTTCAGTCCGACGGAAACGAACTTGTTCGTACCTACGATACGGTATACGAAGTTCGAACGGCCCTGGATCATACCCTGGTTGACAAGCTTCTTGAACGGCTCGTCCTCACATACATAGCCCAAGTCATAGAGGAACTTGTCCCAGAAACGGGAGTAAATCAAATGGCCCGTAGCATGCTCTGTACCACCGATATAGAGATCGACATCCCTCCAGTATTTGTCAGCCTCGCAGCTCACGAGTTCCTCATTGTCATGAGGGTCCATGTATCTCAGATAGTAAGCGCTGGAACCTGCAAAGCCTGGCATTGTGCTGGTTTCCAGAGGATAACCGTTATATGTCCAGTTCTTCGCACGTGCAAGAGGCGGCTCTCCGCTCTCGGTAGGCTTGAACTGGTCGATTTCCGGAAGGGTGAGCGGAAGTTTCTCATATGGCAGCGGTGTCGCAATGCCATCCTTATAATATATAGGGAACGGCTCGCCCCAATATCTCTGACGTGAGAAAATCGCATCACGAAGTCTGTAATTGACTTTTCTGCGGCCAATGCCCTGTTTCTCAACATAATCCATGGCTGCAGGAATTGCTTCCTTCACATCCATGCCGTCCAGGAATCCGGAATTGCACATCTTGCCTTCCTTCGCATCGAAGCTGGACTCGCTCACATCGCATCCCTCGATGATAGGAACGATAGGCAGGCCGAATTTCTTGGCGAATGCATAATCCCTGCTGTCATGAGCCGGTACTGCCATGATCGCACCTGTACCATAGGACATTAATACATAGTCAGAGATCCAGACCGGAATCTCTTTTCCGTTTACAGGGTTTACTGCTGTCAGACCGTCAATGCATACACCAGTCTTGTCTTTTGCAAGTTCTGCACGTTCAAAATCAGATTTCTTTGCAGCTTCCTCGCGGTATGCCACGATCTCATCCCAGTTTTTGATCTCACTCTGGTACTTATCAATAATCGGATGCTCCGGGGATACAACCATGTAAGTAACACCGAATAATGTATCGCAGCGGGTTGTGTATACACGAAGTTTATCTTCTTTTCCTTTAATAGAGAAATCAACTTCAGCTCCCATGGATTTACCGATCCAGTTCTTCTGGGAAACTTTTACACGCTCGATGTAATCCACATGATCTAATCCTTCGATCAGTTTCTCTGCGTAATCTGTGATCTTTAACATCCACTCACTTTTTACTTTGCGGACAACCGGAGCTCCACAACGCTCGCAGACACCGTTTACAACCTCCTCGTTTGCAAGACCTACTTTACAGGAAGTACACCAGTTGATCGGCATTTCTTTCTTGTAAGCCAAACCTGCTTTAAAAAGTTTTAAGAAAATCCACTGTGTCCATTTATAATAATTTGGATCTGTGGTGTTGATCTCTCTGTCCCAGTCAAAAGAATAACCGAGCGAATGAAGCTGATCTTTGAATCTTGCCACGTTCTTCTCTGTTACGATCTTCGGGTGAATCTTGTTCTTGATCGCATAGTTTTCAGTTGGAAGTCCGAATGCATCCCATCCCATTGGATAGAGTACGTTGTATCCCTGCATTCTTCTCTTTCTGGAAAGTACCTCGATACTGGAATATGCCTTAATATGTCCGACGTGCATTCCCGCACCACTTGGGTATGGGAACTCTACAAGGCCGTAGAATTTCGGTTTATCACTTCCGTCAACAGCTTTAAATGCCTGCTGCTCTTCCCACTTTTTCTGCCATTTCTTCTCGATGGCTGCAAAATCGTATTTCATAACAAGCTCCTTTGTCTCGTGATTTTTTCATGATAAAAAACGCCCCTGACCATAC
>OHFR01000231.1_pt1 | contig 30115 bp, 28 predicted proteins | sample 1567531 | NCBI WGS metagenome assembly OHFR01 (sample SAMEA3879597, study PRJEB24766) | human gut metagenome | biome: human-associated habitat; feature: feces | place: USA | collected 1985/1987
TCACCAAGTTCTTTCATCATTACGTCCATCTACATCATCCCTACAAATCCGAATTGAATTTTAGGCGATGAATTTTTGATGAGATGTTTTTACATTTGTTTGATTGACAATCGCATACTGCATGGTTGTATCAATCTGAGAGTGACCTAAAAGCTTTTGTACCTGTTCGATTGGCATACCTTTATCAATTGCTCTTGTTGCCATTGTTCTTCGAAACTTATGAGGGTGTATTTTTCCCATGTTTAGCTTTCTTCCAAGTGTACGGATACGAATTTCCACTCCGCTAATTTTTAATCGCTCATGTGGTGCATCTAATGTGACAAAAAGTGCTGGATTATCGTCGTCTCTCTTATGTAAATAATTTAACAAGTGAAGTTTTGCCTTAGCATCGAAATATACCTTGCGTTCTTTATCACCTTTTCCAAATACAATACATTCCCGAGCTTCAAAATCAATATCGGATATATTCAAATTTACCAATTCACCAACTCGTATACCTGTAGAATAAAGCAAATCAATCATAGCCAGATCTCGTGGACATTGGCAATGATCTCTGAGCAGTTCAATAGCCTCATCTGATATAATTTCTTTTACCGGTTGTTTCGTTTTGATTTTGTGAATTCGCCTCATTGGGCTTTTTAGAATATAATCTTCTTCTTCGAGCCACGAAAAGAAACTAGAAATATTTCGTCTCACATTATCCACTGTTACTTTACTACAATCATTAATTTTTTGATAATCAACAAGATATTTTCTGATTTCTTCCGTTGATATTTTTCTCACAGGAGTTTCAATTTTTTGAAGCATTCTAACTACTGTTACACTATAATATTTAATCGTTCGTTCTGAACATCCTTCAATACGTTTTGCATCTAAGAATAGCCGCAAATATTCATCATTTGATATTTCTTCTTTTTGTATCGTGTTTTTTGAAAATGTTTGAAGTAAAACTTCCTGTAATTTCTTCATCTGTGAAATATTCAAATAATCTGCCATCTTGTTAACAATCGTCACAATTTTCTCTTCCATGCTGATACCTCTCTTATCGATACCAACATCCTGCACCCATTTTTTTAAATCACCTTTTTTTCTAAGTAACACTCCAACAAATATGATGGATTTTCATAATACATACTACTATTATAATCATCAATCTTATCACTAAGGAAAGAGTTATAAACTTCTATCAATGCATCTATTACATCAATTTTTTCATATTCTGCTACAGCTTTTATCAGTCTTTTATATACTTTTCCAATATCCCAATGTGATGGTATCGAGTATTGACATTCTTTCACATTATCAAATGTTCCTGTAACTATTTCAGCTTCTTTAATAAAATCTTCGCTTACACGATCTATATTATCGCTATGATAAACATCTGCTAATTCATAAATCTTTGAGATATTTTTTTTATTCAATGCATTGACTACATCTTTTCTTTTATTTTTTGTTATTCTAGCTATATAATCAATTAAGGAGCACGTAAAGAACAGATCATTATCTTTTGTAGATTCTCTTCCTATATTTTGCATTAAAAAACCTCCTCAAAGCTTCTATAGGCCAAACATTCTAAAGCTTCTTTCGTACAGAAATTTATTTGGTGTGTTGGATACTTAAATTTTGCCATAATCCAGAACTGATCTCTTGTTATACTTCCGTCCATATAATCTGATATATAATTGTAGATTTATTTGATCATCTGCCATTGCTCCGATTACGATATCGTATGAATGTGTTTTTCCACTTCTACAATCTATGATGAAATCTAACCACTCATCTGTCATTTCTCGAAATTCTTTTATCCGTAGCTTGGAATTCAAACGCACATCATAAATAGATACAATCTTTGTATCATAACGTTTTGCCCATCTCTGCGCTTGTTCTTTCATGATGGTACAATAAAATCCATTACCAAAGTCCTTTGTATTTCTTCCGACTCTGATTTTTGGACTTTTAACGGGAGTATATCCACCATGATAAACTGTCATTATTGCCACTAACACACACTCCCTTCATTATCCAAAGTATTTTTGCATCAAACTATCAAAAAGCAATTGCGATTTATCTAAAGCAGCTTGGATTGCAACTTTTGATTTATCGACTTGTTTGACAAACAATAAAAATTCCTTCTGAAGTTCTATTGGTGGGACAAATCCCTTAAGTTCCTTCATTTTTCCTTGAAATAAATTGGCTTGCGAAGACGCAGTCTTAGATCTATTAATCTGCTCTTGCAAATAATTAGATGTAATCATATACTCTGCAAAAATTGGATTAATTTCTTCTTTAAATCTAATTAGTGCAGCACTTCTTACCATCTGAAATTTTAAGTTTGCCGGGACACTACAGCAACGCCCAACCGTACCTGAACAAGAAATTAAAATATCACCTTCTTGCGGAATAACCCTTTTAGCTATTCTGTCATATTCTTCTTGATCTATATAGTCTACATCCTCAAGCTGTAATGAATGATTTAAAATGTTTCGAGCAGACAATAGATATATACCTTCTGATGTTCTTCTAGGGGTAGTATGTTCACCGTCTGTAATCATATAAGATAATTCATTAAAAGTTTTTAGTTCCCAACCTTTTTCATTAATTCTCAAATCACCGAACATCTCGACAAATCGGGCTTTGATAAGGTCATCTAAAGCAGATATTTCTTTATTCCTTTGCTGAATAATCTGTGTAAGTTTATCCAAAACATCAACAGTTTCATACTGTCTCTCAATATCTGTTTCAATATTTACGGAAAACTCTCCAAACTGACTCTTATTTATTATCGGAACAACAGGAGCATTTGCCATAGCAACAAGTCTTGGCTTATTGAACAACAAATTATATGCCAAATATTTTGGTTGTACCCTATCATTTGGAATAATTGCATTTATCTGCTGATTGAACGCATATTCTCCATCTGAAGCAATTCCAATTTTTCCAATACTTCCAATACAAGTAATAAAGATTGCGTTTTTTCCAACAACTCTTGCCTTTTTTCTTGCATCTTCAGATATAAATTCATTTGAATCCACAATCTCGTTAATACCATTATCTGCAATAATATCTGGCTTTACAAAACAAATATCTTCTGAATTCCAAAACTCTTCCGTCTTTTTACTTGGTGTATTACCTGTAATAATTTCACCAAGTTCTTTCATCATTACGTCCATCTACATCATCCCTACAAATCCGAATTTATAATCCTAATAATTGTTCCAACACATCCATCTCCTCGCTAATTTTCATTTCCAATTCCCGAAGATCTGTCATAATTTCCTGACTTGATGGATACTCAATCGGTACGTATTCTACTTCCTTATATTTGTTGATACTAAGGTCGTAACCATTATCCGCAATTTCCTGTTTTGTGACAAAGAAGCTCTGTTCTGTTCGTTTCCTATCAACTTCTTTATCAAGATTTTTAAAGCGCTCTATAATATCAGGAATATCGTTTTCCTTTGTTTCACTGCGCTTGTCGTCCAAACTGAAGCCATCCGCTTTCATGTCATAAAACCATACATTGTCTGTTCCACCATGACCTGTTTTTGTAAAGATTAAAATCGCTGTTGAAACTCCTGCATATGGTTTAAACACGCCTGAAGGCATGGAAATAACCGCTTCTAATCTGTTTTCTTCCACAATCGCCTTACGAATGTCCTTATGTGCTTTGGATGATCCAAATAATACTCCATCCGGTACAATACAAGCACAACGTCCACCTACTTTAAGCATGCGAACAAATAATGCAAGGAACAATAACTCTGTCTTCTTGGTCTTACAAACTTTTAAAAGATCCGCACTTACTGTATCATAGTCCAAGCTGCCCTTAAAAGGAGGATTAGCGAGAATCAGACTATATTTTTCCTTATCTGAATTTTGATCAGACAAACTATCCCGATACTCGATGTATGGATTGTCTACACCGTGGGTCATCATGTTCATGGCCCCAATTCGAAGCATCGTTCTATCCATATCAAAGCCATGGAACATGTGATTCATATAGTGATTCTTGTTTTGTTTATTGAAGAATACTTCTTCTTTTTTTGTCTCTTTTAAGTACTCACTTGCAGATACAAGGAATCCAGACGTACCACAAGCTGGATCGCAGATGATTTCATCTACTTTTGGATCCATCATTTCGACCATCATACGAATAATGTGTCTCGGTGTACGGAACTGTCCATTCACTCCTGCTGTTGCCAGCTTGGAAAGAAGATACTCATACACATCTCCTCTTGTATCAGCGGATTTCAACTGCGCCATTTGCTCATAAATAGAATCCATAGCTGTAACAATCTTATCCAACATCAGCGGTGTTGGGATCTTAAAGATTGCATCTCCCATGTATTTTGAGTAAGCACTATCCTTATCACCATGAAGGTTTTTAATAAAAGGAAATACCCATTCTTGCATTGTGCTGTACATTTTAGCAGCAGGAAAATCATGGAATACACTCCATTTTAACTGATTTCCTTCAATTGTACGTTCTCCTATCTGAACCTCATCAGCAAAGACACTTTTATGCGGGAGCCCTAACATTGCAGCTTCCTTTGCATGAAGATTGTCCGCATCATCTAAATCGCGTATAAACATCAGATATGTCATCTGCTCTATTACGTCTAATGGATTGGTCAATCCACCAGTCCAGAAGATTTCCCATAATCCGTCAATTTTACTTTTTAATTCGCCTGTAATCATATTAATCGTTCTCCCTGTTCCATACGTATGAAGTGTATCTTCCACCACCAATTTTAATTATCTCGTTATTCTTAAGCAGTTCGTTCAGTGTTCGTTGCACAGTTGTCTGGCTGATACCTGGACACTGTTCCATTATTTCTGTCTTGGTAATCTTACCTAATGTACCTTTCATTATCTCCCTGATACGGTCAGGTTTTGACATTGCTTTATTGGTCAGAAGTGCTGCTCGATCTGTAAAATCTCTGTATGCAGCAACAATGATTCCCAGCACATATTTCACAAATGGCTCGTAATCATTTTCCTCTTCGTGCCAATTGTAAGAACTTTCCTGGAGAGCTTCGTAATAACTTTCTTTTGTATCTGATATCAGTTTTTCAATACTTATATACTGTCCAACGTTATACCCACATCGATAAAGTGCTAACAATGTAAGCAATCTACTCATACGACCATTTCCGTCAGAAAATGGATGGATGCATAAGAAATTCAGTACAAACATAGGAATTAAAATCAACGGATCCATCGTGTGTTTATTCATTGCTGCATTGAAAGCATCACACAAATTATTAACTGCTTCTGGTGTTTCCCAGGATGGAACCGGCTCAAACCGTACTCTTCTTGTCCCATCGGGCAGTTCTTCTGCGATCACATTATCAGCTGCCTTGAAATTACCCCCTACATTACTACCACTGAATTTGTACAAATCTCTATGCAACTGAAGAATCATATTTGATCTGATTGGAATATATTCATAACTCTCATGTATCGTTGCAAGGACATCTCTATAACCAGCAATTTCTTTTTCACTTCTGGTCTTTGGCATTGTTTTCTCTTTGACAATCATCTTCAAACGGTCATCCGTTGTAATAATTCCTTCAATCCTGTTTGATGCCTCTGTACTTTGGATTTTAGCAATTTCAACTAATTCCGCTAAAATTTCTTTCTGCGATTCCACATCGGAATGGAATCCTTTAAACTCGTGAATTTGAGTCAAATATGCAACGATTTCAGGAGTAAGTAATTTATTGTATTCTTTTTCAAAATCAAAATACCTCATTCATATACCTCATTCTGATTTTCAATACTTTTGTGAATTACTCGGCAACTAAATTACCAGCGTATCTAAATAGTATTTTACCATCTAATTACACTTTTATCAATTTATTTTAGTCATTTTTATTCATTTTGACTAAATTAACTTTCATTGTGACAATAATAGAACTATTCATACCAACACCTCGTACTTCCCCTGTGCAGTCAAACAGCTATCTGCCAGATAATCAACTGCAAAAATCAAACATCTCCCTGCAAATCATTTTCCCGCATGTTGTTTTGAAAATACTTTCATAAGCTTTTAATGCAGCTTCTTTCGATAAACCATCCTCCATAATATTAACCAGGAAATCAGCCTCTACCAATATCTGATAATCAATTTCATCAATATTATTATATGTATGGTGATGTGCAATCAAATACTGGACCCGCTCAGATACATCTTGATCAAAGCCTAATTCTTTGAGCATCTTTTCTGCAATTGCAGGACCTTCTTTTTCTTGTAATTTTCCATTGCAGTTTCCATATTTTTCTTCGCAGAAATGAATTCCAATATCATGTGTCAAAGCTGCTGCTTCAATGATAAACAAGCATTCCTTATCTACATTTTCTGTTTCTGCGATCAATTTTGCATAACTATGTACTTTACAAAAATGTTGAATCCTCTTTGCATCTCCTCTGTATAATTCAATCATTGCCAAATGTAATTTATTTATCATTTTAATGCTTCCTCCTCTTGCACTATAGAATAGCTTTTGAATTGATTCTCTATTTTCCGTGACATATGTCACATTTTTATTCCTGAATCTGTGTCATTAGAAACGGTCAATTCAAAATGTTTTCTATTTGTTTTTAGATAGCCTTCTTTTTGTAACTTTGATATCTCTGTAGACATTGCCGCACGATCTATACAAAGATAATCTGCCAGCTGCTGCCGGTCAAAAGGAATATCAAAAGATAACGACGAATGTCTGATAGATTCTGCTGACAGATACGACAATAGTTTATCTCTGGTTGTTCGTTTCCCGACATGGGTGATCTTATCGTTCAGGATCAGTATCTTATTCGCCAGGACACTGACAAGGTTACGGATCAGTTTCTGATGATGCTCGCATGCCGTCGGGCAGGAAACAAGGAGTCTCTGGACATTCAGGGAAATAATTTCACAATCCTCATCTGCTATCACACTGATATTTAAAACAGCTCCCGGGCTTGCTGCATATGGCTCACCAAAGAAATCACCGGTATGGCATTTTGACAGAATATTTCGATGTCCCCAGAGATCTTCCTGAATCACAAGAACACAGCCTGACAGCACAAGTCCCATTACCTCGGTAGAATCTCCCGCTCTGAAAATATAAGAATTTCGTTCTTTGGAAATTATTGTTGCATTTACACAATGCAATACGGATAATATCTCGTTATCTGTAAGGCCTTTGAAGAATGGACTGTTTCTTAGAATAGGCAAATATTTTTTCAAAATCGTTCCTCCTGTTGGAAATCAAACATACAAGTTGTATTTATTATACTATGATTCTAGCAGAAACAAAAGTGAAATGTTATAAATGGAGGGTAAAAATGATAAGAAAGATTATTCGAATCGATAAAGAAAAATGTAATGGATGCGGTGCCTGTGCGGATGCCTGTCATGAAGGTGCCATTGACATCATTAACGGAAAAGCAGAATTGGTGAGAGAACATTTCTGTGACGGACTTGGTGATTGTCTCCCGGAATGTCCTACAGGTGCCATTTCTTTTGAAGAAAGGGAAGCTCCTGCATATGACGAAGAAGCCGTAAAAGAAGCACAGAAAAAAATAGTTACTCAAAATCAGGCAATGTCCTCTCACTCCGGCTGTCCGGGATCTAAAATTATGCAGATTCGGCGGACAGAAACACCTGAGTCTGTAAAATCATCTTCAACCGTAGATTCTGTATCAAAACTTCAGAACTGGCCAGTCCAGATTAAACTTGCACCAGTCAGTGCACCATATTTTGACGGTGCAAAGCTTTTAATCGCAGCCGATTGCACTGCTTACGCTTATGCAAGTTTTCATAAGGATTTTATTCAGAATAAGGTAACATTAATCGGTTGCCCTAAATTAGATCAGGTAGATTATAGTGAGAAATTAACTGCAATCATTCAAAATAACAACATCCAAAGCGTAACGATCGTAAGGATGGAAGTTCCTTGCTGTGGTGGTCTGGAGATGGCAGCAAAAAAAGCGCTTCAAAATAGTGGAAAATTCTTACCATGGCAGGTTATAACGATAGGTATTGATGGGAAAACTATAGAATAAAAAAAGAAGGAGAATGCAATAATGGATAAGAAAATGTTTTGTTTTCAGTGTGAACAGACAGCCGGATGTACCGGCTGCACAGGAAATGCCGGCGCCTGTGGGAAAAAAGCAGATACAGCCAGATTACAGGATGAACTGACAGGTGCGTTGATCAGCCTTGCAAGAGCTGTTGACGGTTCAACTGCTATTTCTAAAAGAACCGGGCAAATCATAATTGAAGGATTGTTTACTACAGTTACAAATGTGAATTTTGACGATGCATCAATTGAAAACATGATACAAAAAGTCAGAGCTGAAAAAGAAAGACTGGTTCCTGACTGCAGCAAATGTCAGTCACCATGCGGTAAAACAAATGAATACGATATGCAACAACTGTGGGATGCCAACGAAGATATCCGTTCTCTGAAGTCTCTTATTCTTTTCGGGATTCGTGGGATGGCAGCCTATGCCTATCATGCAAATGTTCTGAATTATGAAGATGCCGAGGTGAATCGATTCTTCTGCGAAGCATTGTTTATGATTGGTTATGGAGAGAGTGTGGAAACTCTGCTTCCCACAGTGCTCAAAGTAGGAGAAATCAATCTGAAATGTATGGCACTTCTTGACAAGGCAAATACAGAAACCTATGGAATACCAGAACCAACCGATGTGACACTTACAATAGAAAAGGGGCCTTTTATTGTCGTGACCGGACATGATCTGAGAGACCTGCAGCTTTTGCTTGAACAAACAGAGGGAACAGGAATCAACATCTATACTCATGGTGAAATGCTCCCTGCCCATGCCTATCCATTCTTAAAAAAATTCTCTCATTTAAAAGGGAATTTTGGAACCGCATGGCAGAATCAGCAGAAAGAGTTCGATCATCTTCCAGCTCCGATTCTCTACACTACCAACTGTCTGATGCCGCCAAAAAGCAGCTATGCTGACAGAGTATTTACAACAGAAATGGTTGCTTTCCCAGGTGCTGTTCATATCGATGAAAAGAAAGATTTTACGCCGGTTATTGAAAAGGCACTGGAACTGGGTGGTTACAAGGAAGATCAGATACTCACAGGCATCAATGGCGGTACAAAAGTGACAACCGGTTTTGGTCATGCGGCTATCCTGTCTCATGCAGGTACTGTAGTAGAAGCTGTAAAATCAGGAGCAATCCGTCATTTCTTCCTGGTTGCCGGCTGTGATGGTGCCAAACCGGGTCGAAACTATTACACAGAATTCGTAAAACAGACACCTTCTGACAGTATTGTCCTCACCCTGGCATGTGGAAAATTTCGTTTTAATGATCTTGAGCTGGGAGAAATCGGTGGTCTGCCACGGCTGATGGATATGGGGCAGTGCAATGATGCTTATGGTGCGATTCAGGTTGCTGTGGCACTTGCAGATGCATTTGGATGTTCCGTAAATGAACTTCCACTCTCCTTTGTTCTCTCCTGGTACGAACAGAAGGCTGTCTGCATCTTGTTAACGCTTCTGCATTTAGGTATCAAAAACATTCGTCTTGGTCCTTCTCTTCCGGCGTTTTTGTCTCCTAATATTCTGAATTTTCTAGTGGAGAATTATGGCATTGCACCTATTACCACACCGGAAGAAGACATTAAAGCACTGATGAACCATAGCAAATAAAGTTTTAACGGTTCAGCACCTTTACAGTTGCATAAGCTTTCGAGTTATCTATAAATTCAACAAAGCCGATGCGGGATTCAAAATCCTCCACCGGCTTTATTGATTGTAATCCCCGAAGTGAAAACGATCTTATAATATATACTCCATTTGTCTTTCTTTTGTTCGCATTCCCATTTTTTCATAAAATTTCTCTGCGGAAATATTTCCTGCCCATACATTTAATGTTACTTCATAACATCCCAGCTGTTTCGCTTCACTTTTTACATATTCAAACAGACTTTCGCCAATATGCTGGCCTCGAGCCTCTTGATCGACACATAGATCATCAATAAAAAGAGACTTAAACTGCACCATATTATTTGAAAAGGGCTGCTCCTGTAATTGACAAAATGCATACCCCCTGCAAACATCATTCTCATCTACTGCAACATATATCGGCTTTTCTTTATTTTTCAGAAGCTCTGCCAATTCATCTATAGTATATTTTGTCGTACCCGGAATAAAAATATCAGGTCTTATGTCTGCATGAATTTGTAATACCTGTTTTAATAGCTCTAAAATTCTTGGAATATCTTTTTCTTCTGCTTTTCTGATAATCATTTTTACTCTCCCATTATCATATTTGTTTTCTCCATCTACTTGTGAAAAAACAACGTCAATCTATTGTCCAGTATACCACATCACTGTTAAGAATACCATTCTTCCTATACGAATAAAAACGTACTTTTTCAGATTTTAAATATACACTTCCTGCCAAATATGATACGATATACCCAACAAATTACATTTTAAGGAGATTTTATATGAAAGCCTATGAACGTTTACTAAAATATGCAGTTATAAAAACACCTTCTGATGAATCCAGCGATTCAACACCTTCTTCTGCATGCCAGTTTGATCTGGCTAATCTTTTAAAGAAAGAAATGGAAGAACTTGTGGTTTCAAATATTCAGCTGACTGATAATTGTTTCCTCTACGGGAAACTTCCCGCAACAAAAGGATATGAGAATGCACCTGCTATTGGCTTTATCGCACATATGGACACTGTAGCCGATTACTGTAAGCAGCCGATTCGTCCAATTATCACAGAACATTATGATGGTAAAGAACTTGCTCTTGGTAATAGTGGGTTAATTTTAAGCCCGGAAATGTTCCCGCATTTGGAATCATTAAAGGGACATACACTTATTACCACAGATGGAAATACGATCTTAGGAGCTGATGACAAAGCCGGAATTGCAGAAATCCTGACTATGGTTGAACATCTGCAGGCGGAATCCATTCCTCATGGTCCGATTTGTATCGCCTTTACTCCTGATGAAGAGATTGGTACCGGTGCTTCTCATTTTGACATGGAGTTATTTGGTGCAGATTTTGCCTATACATTGGACGGTTCTACAGAGGGGGAACTGGAGTATGAGAACTTTAATGCATGCAGTGCTTCTTTTGATATTCATGGGGTAAGTGTGCATCCGGGCTCTTCCAAGGATACAATGGTCAATGCTTGTCTTCTGGCTATGGAAATCAATAGTCTGTTGCCTTTACACGAGACACCTCGTGACACGGAAGGATATGAAGGTTTCTATCATCTCATTAATATGAGCGGAGATTGTGGACATGCTACTCTAAATTATATCGTCCGAGACCATGACACAGACAATTTTCAACGCAGAAAAAACAAACTCGCTGATATCACTAACGAGTTGAATAAAAAATGGGGAGAAAATACAGTAGAACTGCATATAAAAGATCAGTACTTTAATATGAAAAATATTATTGAAGAACATATGCACCTGATCGATAATGCAAAGCTTGCCTGTGAAAGAACCGGACTCACTCCAATTGTCTCACCGATCCGAGGCGGTACTGACGGATGCCAGCTGAGTTTTCGTGGTCTTCCATGCCCAGATATTGGTACAGGAGGTCATGGATATCATGGCCCTTATGAACACATTTCTGTTCAGAGTATGGATAAAGTAATTGATATGATGATTGAACTTGTAAAAATATATTCTACATTTTCAGTATAATGGTGAATCCGATTTATAGGTTCTAGATGTAAAAAGCACAAGGGATAATTGATGTCCATCTTGTGCTTTTTACTTTAGCAATTTATTTCTCTTTTAACTTTTACGCTCTTCTCTTCTGCTTATTTTATACATGCAGATTTTTCTGCATCTCTTCTTTAAATTCTCTTCCCTTGAACAAAATCACTGCTACAAGGAATAAGAAACATGTCAATGCTCCAAACATACTCACTGTTGGATTTTTCACCACCCCGCACAAAAGCAAGATTACCGGAAGGATTAATCCATATCCAGCGGCCATAATTTCATAAATAAGATACTCTCGTACCGGACTTTTCTGCACTTTAGCGGTTACAAACATTGCTGCAAGTGTAGATACACTCATGATCGGCAACACAAGATCTACAGACCAGCTGTGCCATCCGGTCAGTGCATCCCATATAAAACAGATGATTGTACCGATAATAAGCTGCCACATCGCATTTTTCAGCAGATTATAACGTTTGAAAAATCCGATTGACGAGGCAATCCACATCGTCACAACGCCTCCTGCTGTAAATAAAGTCCATCGAATTCTTGGGTGGAAATTCAAATCCGTAACAAGCATTGCCGCAACAATCGCAATACACAGAAAACTATAGATCTTATAGACGTTCATTTCCTGTTCGCTTGGCTTACCTGTCTTTGGAAATTCAGGCTTTACTTTTTCAGATGTGATTCCCTGTTCTTTTAACAAGCGATAAAAGTTGCGTTCAATGTTCACTGTGTCGTATCTGGATGTAAATGCAAATGATAACTTATCCTGGAAGGAACACAAACATAATTCAAGCTTCGGGGTATTTGTATATACGCCAAATCGTTCAATATAAGGTACATAACTTGCAGGCATTTTAACTGCGCTCATATTAGAAAAGATTGCTGTTGTATTCTTCTCCGAATATTTTGCGCCTGCCTGAATACAAAGGTTTTTAAGTTCCAATGGCGCAAGTCTCAAAATCGGATGCAATTCCAGTGCTAGTAACTCGCTGATATGTGCTGACATTTTTTCTTTCGTTAATTCTGTCTCAAAAAATTCTTTCGTATATTTCAGAACTGCTTCAAAGCTTTGATCCTGTGTTGTAAAATTATATCCCGGTTCGATCCAGTTAAAAAAATTCAACATCGATGAAGACGGGAAAAACTTTCTTAGGTTAACCGGAACCATTAACACAACCGGCTTTTTCTTCTGCATCTTAGACATTTCTTCGTTTATTGCCATCATAAATAATGCTGTCAAAAAGATCGTCATGGATACTCCGAGTTCTCTGCTTCGCTTTAATACTGCCTGTACTGAGACAACAGATTCATGGACATGCAGATGATTTCCATCTTTCTTTTTCCTTCGTATCTGAAAAGCATTCAGTTTTCTTTTTTTCGGTCGTTTTTGATTTTTTGAATAATATTTTAAGAAACTGTCATCTTCCTGATCTTGTACAGTCATATCTTCCGGCAGTAATGTAATCTGTTCTAATCCTTCTTCTTTATGCACAAGGTATAAATAATTCTTTACCAGTTCTTTTAAGAATTCTGTTGCCCCTGTACCGTCTGTCAACACATGAAACACTTCAAAATTGATTCGTTTTTTATAATAAGTTACTTCAAATAGCAGGGTCTTCTTATCTCTTATATAAAGTCTGCTGCATGGCTCTTTATATTCTTCTTTAACAATCGGCCGTAGATTACACGGTTCAAGATAATGCCAAAATAACCCCTTACGAAGTACCATTAAAAACGTAGGAAATGTTTCTATCGTCTGATTCAGTGCTTCCTGTAAAGCTTTAGGATTTACTTCTTCTTTTAATTCACAGTAAAATCGAAATACTCTTGTATCTTTTTTGTTACTGGCAGCAGAATATAATTTCGCTGCGTTGTCTAATTTCCTCCAGCGTGCGTTTTTCTTACTCACTGTGTTTCCCCTTTCAAAAATTCATTAATATAGGTGAAACTTTCCTGTACATGAAGCTGCTTAATCCCCAACGCGAAGTATCCATGTAATGCATCTTTAATCCGATGTATCTCCACATGATTTCCAGCCTCTTTCAAGCGTTCCCCATACGCTTCCCCTTCATCTCGAAGTGGATCAAATTCACATGTAAGGATCAATGTATCCGGCTGATTTGTTAAATCTTCAGCTATATATGGTGCAAAATAAGGATTCTTCTTATCCTCCTCATTTCTCGCGTAAAGATCAATATAATCCTGCATTTTTCCGGCCGTCAAAAGATAATCGGACCCATTTTCCTTAACAGATACAAATGGTGAATTCTCTGTATAATCATTATAGGTAGCCGGATAGATCAGAATCTGTCTGTTTGGCATGAATTCTCCGCGGTCTCTTGCCATCAAAGATAATGCTGCGCAGAGATTTCCCCCGGCACTGTCTCCGATCAAAGTAATGTTTTCTGGTCTTATATTTAACATAAAATCTCCAGAATATACCGCTTTTGCAACAGCATAACAATCTTCCAGACCTGCCGGAAATTTATCTTCCGGTGCCAGTCTGTATTCAACTGCAACTACATATTGTCCGGTTGCATTCGCAAGCCGAGCGCAAATTCTTTCATAATTATCAATACTTTCTGTAACCCATCCACCGCCATGTATGAACAAAAGCAATTTTTTATCCTGAATATCGTGCTTCTTTTCTTCACTTTCTCGAAAGCTTTTCTCGCTTGGAAAAAATATTCGAATCGGAACTGCATGACTTCCGTTATATATTTTCTCGTCTACTTTCTTATAAAAAATCTTCATTGGATCCAGTCGTTTTAAATCCGCCATATGACGAAATGCTTCTACTTCCACACCATCAAAAGACAGAGCTTTCAAAATCTTCTTCGCTGTCTGATTAATCAATACTATATTCTCCTTATACCCGTTCTTATGTCTGTAAAAGACTACGAGCCCATTATATCATAAAGTGCTTATTAAAGTGAATTTAATATTGCAAAAAGCACCAGCCAACTGAATGACTGGTGCTTTTAACATCAATATACTTTATTTTGTATAAACTGTATTCCCTTTTGCAATTACTTCAACAAGCTGAAGTTCCTGGTCAAGAATACAAAGATCAGCATCATAGCCTTCTTCAACCTTACCTTTTCCTTTGAGATGGAGAATATCTGCTGGATTAGATGTAATTGTAGAAATAGCTATTTCTAAAGGAATTTCTGTTTTAAATACACATTCCTTTACTTCCTTCAGAAGGCAGCTGGACTGTCCAACGCCCATTCCAAGGAATTCACCATCACTACTGTACATAGGAAGGCTTCCCTGTCCATCAGAAGAAATTGTCATACGATCAGGATTTACTCCTGCATCCAACATACGTTTAATACCATTGCATACACGTACTTCATCACAGATAGTTTCCCAATAGTCAATATCTTCATTTCCGGTAAAATCTACTGCTCCACCCTTCAGTGCATACTCAATTGACTTACAGAAAAGCATCTCATTCCGGTTGATATGTGTTGGAAGTATTTGAGAAGCCGGTATCTCTGTCTCATCTACCACCCGTTCAATAAGATCTAAGCATCTCGGACTGTCGCCAAGATGAACATTTACAATACCAGCTTTCCCGGAAAGAACGCCACCAAGTCTTGTATCAGCAACGACACGTGCAAATTCTTCAAAAGTCGGCTGTGAAGAACGATGATCAGAAATTGCGATTTCTCCTGTTCCAACAATTTCCTGAATCATCATAATGTCTTTTACAATACTGTCCGTCAGTGTGCGGACCGGAATCTGATAACTACCTGTATAGCAATATGCAGACATCCCCTGCTCATTCAAGCCTTTTGTCTTTGCAACCAGTGCACACATATCACGACCGATTCCATCTGTTCCAAGGCAGCCAACAACTGTTGTTACTCCAAACTTCGTAAGTCCTTCTATAGTTGCTTCTGGAGTACGGTTGGCGAATCCACCTTCGCCACCGCCTCCGAGTACATGAACATGACTATCAATGAATCCCGGAGTTAAAAGTAACCCCTCTCCATCGATCACTTCTGCATCAGAAAGAAATCCGTCTGCTGACATAGAACCTGCATCTTTAATCTTGACAATCTTGTCATTGATCGTCAATACATCTTTTTTCCCCAGATGCTGTGGGGCATAAACATCAATACTCTGAATTAATTTCATCTTAAATCACTTTCAATTATCAAATGCCTGTTTTAGAATCCAATTCCGACAGCGATCAGAACTGTAATAATTGCACCAATCATCAATACGCCGAGGAATTTCCACATGAATTTGATCCAGTTAGACCACTCGATCTTAGCAATTGCAAGAGATCCGATCAGACATCCTGATGTAGGAACGATCAGGTTTGTAAATGCATCACCAAGCTGGAATGCAACTACAGCTGTCTGACGTGAAACACCTAACAGGTCTGACAGTGGAGCCATAATCGGCATTGTGATTGCAGCCTGTCCTGTTCCGGATACAACGAAAAAGTTGAATACGGACTGGAACAGATACATAAGTACTGCTGCAACTGCTCCGGATACTCCTGACAGTGCATTTGAAATATTATACATAATTGTGTTGATAACTGTAGGTGTAGTCGGATCAGATCCACCAAGAACCTGCATGATACCCTGAGCCATAGCAACAACAAGCGCTGCACCAATCAGATCTTTTGCTCCATCTTTGAAAGAAGTTGCAATATCATTCAATCTCATATCGTTCAGCTTAAAGATAACTCCGATCACACCGGAAACAATTCCCATAATAAAGAACTGTGTCGCGATCTCTGGCATGTAATATCCCTGAGTCATAACTCCCCAGATCACCCAGACTACTGTAGCAGCCAGTGTCAGAAGAACTAAAATGTGTCCAAGACCAAAGGAATGTCCTTCGTCAATACCTGTTTTTTCGTTCTGTTCACGGAAATACGCATCCGTCTCATATGCGATTGAGATTGTCGGAGCCTTTTTAACCTTTGACGCATAGAACATCGTCATTCCACAGCCAAGAGCTGTAAATACAACCCACATTACCATACGGAATCCTGCTCCGGAGAATACGTCAATCCCTGCAATACCCTGTGCAATACCTACAGAGAATGGATTCATCCAGGATGAACCGAAACCGATCTGTGTTGCAACATAAGTAACAAGAACTGCAATAACAGAGTCATATCCAACTGCTACAAATAATGGACAAAGAATCATAGTAAATGGAAGTGCTTCTTCTCCCATTCCGAAAACTGCTCCACCAAGAGAAAACAGTACGAAAAGTACTGGAATCAACAGTTTTTCGGCTCCCTTTGCCTTACGGATCAATCCAATCAATCCGGATTCGATCGCACCGGTACGGATCATGATACCAAATGCACCACCTACTACCATAAGGAATGCGATAATCTCGATTGCAGAACTATTTACGATTCCGTTATACATATAGTTGAAGAATCCTGTTCCACCATCTCCACTAAAGAGTGCTACTCCTTCTGTTACTACGTTCCCTGCATCATCTGTCAGATACTGGAAACTTCCGTCTTTGATTACTGTACGGGTTTTCTCAACACCATTGATCATGTATGAAATGTCCTGTGTTTCGTAAAATCCCTTTGGTACAAGAAATGTCAGAAGTGCTGCTACAACAACTACTAAAAAGATAATGATGTAGGTGTCAGGCACTTGAAATCCCTTGTTAAAAGACTTTAACCCTTTTCCTTCTTTTTTGCTCATTTTTGAGTCTCCTCCCACATTTTTTGATATACCACATTAGTTTACCATATAATGTTTGAAAAGTAACCAAAAATTTATATATTATATCAATTTTTTTGTCATTTTTGTATTTTTATACATTTTAACCGTAAATAAATCTGTGATAATGCAAAAAATTAACGCTTCTGCCATAAAAACAAAAGCGTTATGATATAAAACCAATTATTACGAGTATGAAATTACAAATGTCCAATCAGACTATGATTATGCTTTCCATAATCCATTAAGATTACAATAAGCATAAACTTTCACTTCGCTCTTTTCGAATACTTGTGCTATCTCAACATTCAACAGCTACTTTTATAACACCATCTCTCTTATTCTCAAAGAGATCATAAGCCTCTTCAATCTTACTGAGAGGATAGGTATGTGTGATAAGGGGTTCGGTATTGATTTTTCCTTCAGCAATCAGTTTTAACGTCTCTTCGCAGTCACATCCGTCTACTCCACCGGTTTTGAAGATGAGATTCTTGCCATACATGTCTGGAAGTGGTAAGCTTTGTGCTTTATCGTAAAGTGCAACAACTGTCACAATCGCATTCGGTCTTGCGCATTCCCAGGCTAAACGAAATGTAGACTCTGCACCTGCAACTTCCAGGACAACATCTGCACCGCCGTGGTCACTTGTATTCTTAACAAAAGTCTCACATTCTTCCGGAGAAATAGTAAGTACATCTGGGTAACGTTCATTGATAAAATGTATACGTTCCTCATCTTTTTCACACATAATAATGCGTTTCGGATGCTTTAGCATAACACAAAGTAATGTACAGATACCAGTCGGTCCTGCACCGATGATCAACACCGTATCATCTTCTGTGATTTCAGAGATACGAGTTGCCCAGTAACCCGTAGCCAGTACATCTCCTACGAATAATGCCTGTCGATCGGTAACTTCATCCGGAATCTTGTTTAATCCCTGATCCGCGAACGGTACACGCACATACTCAGCCTGACCGCCATCGATACGACACCCAAGAGCCCATCCGCCGTTTTGATCTGTACAATTGTTCACATAACCTTTTTTACAGAAATAACATTCTCCACAAAATGTCTCAACATTTACAGTTACTCTGTCTCCCGGCTTCACATGAGTTACAGCTTCGCCAACTTCTTCAACAATTCCAACCATCTCATGACCAACTGTAATTCCTGGAACTGCACGAGGAACACTTCCATGCTTAATATGTAAATCACTGGAACAGATACTGGCAAGTGTAACCTTTACAATCGCATCCCTTTCATGCATAATCACCGGTTTAGGTTTTTCTGTTAATTCAAATTTTCCTTTTGAAACATATGTATATGTCTGCATCGTTTTCCCCCATCATCTTCAAAATAATATAAAGTTGCTTATTCTTTTGGATTATCTCCATCACGATAAGGTACAGTAGCTGCCGGAACAACCGTTGAAGCCGGTTCGGTATGTATATCCTGATCATCAAAGAATATATGCGCTCCAAATGCTGCAAGCACTTCCGTCTTGCTGACACCGCCTAAAAAGAACGCTTCATTGATTGATACACCCCAGTTGCGGAGTGTTTTGACTGCGCGTTCATGCGCCGGAGCATTTCTAGAAGTAACCAGTGCGGTTCGGATTGGCTGAATATCCTTTTCTTTAAACAGCTGTTGTACATAAGACAGCTTTGTCAGGAAGTTAGCAAACGGACCTTTTGCCATCGGCGTGTTCGCATTCGCTTTCTCATGTTCTTCAAATGCCTGTATTCCGTTCTTCTGAAAAATCTTTTCAGATTCGGCTGAAAAAAGAACTGCATCTCCATCAAATGCAATGCGGATCTGATTAATCTTTTGCTTTGCATCCGCATGCGCATCACCTGTAAGAATACGGCCTGCTGCAATCCCATCATTGATTGCAGACTGAACATCAACAGAATTTGCTGACAAAAATAAGTCTGTCTTAAAAGCCTTTAGATAAGGAGCTATCTCTGCACCACTTGTCAAAGTTGCTCTTGTAATATCCAGACCATAATACTGTATAGAATTAAAAATACGAAGACATGTGTTTGCATTGTTCCGCGACATAATGATCACTTCCACCAGTCTTCCCAACCCTGTGTTATTCAGTTTCAGAAAAGCTTTAATTAATTGGAAAGCAGCACCCTTCTGAAGAATCTCATTCTCATGTGCTACCTGGTAAGCCTCATATGCTTCAACGCCTTGTTCTTCGAATATTTTATTCTCCTGTTCAAGATTAAATAAAGCTCTTGAACTAATCCCTATTACAAGAGGTTTTGATAAATCATATGGCATATTTTATCGTCTCCGATCAAAAAAAGAATCACGTATCAATCACGTCTTTCTTACATTATACGTTTCCATACTATGAGATACAAGTAAGAATATATAAGAAAAGATTATTTTTTGAATTCCACTGCGTGTTTTCTCTTCCACAGTGGAAATAAGTTACGCTGACATACGTAATTCTTTCGTTCATCTATTGCAATCGCATGAAAGAATGTCTTCCACAGATCCGTATACTCATCTTCGTACTCTTCTGTCTTTCTCAATGTCTGAAATTCTTCATCTGTCAGATATCGGAGATAGTTCTCACCATCTTTCGGATGAACACAAGCTGTTTTGCGATTATCATCTATGATCATCCACTGTTCTGAAGGCATGCGGTCTGCAAAATGTCTGCCAATCAACATAATGACATCACTTTTTGGCTCCAGATGGCTGACATAGACGTTACTTGAATTCAATCGTTCAAATCGTGCGAACTCTCTGAAATGATGACTTTCGTTAGACACTTTACGACGCAATTCTAATATCCGCATCACACGTGGATTCGCATATTGCTGTAGTACACTCTCTCCAATTTTGAATCCGACACGAAGGAAATTATAAATTGCCTGCAGTGCATCTTCCTCGACAGATAAAGTCACCAAATAGATATTCAGATATGCTTCATCCGAAATATCTCTCCGAATCGAGCGAATTACTTTTTCTGCTTTGGAAAGATCTTGGTCTACATGAATATATTCATCAAATATCGTTTGCTGAAATACAGGTTCTTTTTTTAATTGTATCTGGTCATGACCAATCAGTAAAGCTTCAGACCATGCATCATAGATACAGGTCATGATATCTTCCAGACGGTCTTTACAAGTAAATATCTTCATCAGCATACTCCAAAATCTGTCAATGTCATCTGGGTAAATGATTCATTCGCATGTTGTGTGTTCCATAGATCTTTCTTGTCTACACTTATTAGTTGTCGCGTAATATAAGATGCCTCAATAGGAGTATGGTACATCTGTTTTCCACCACACGTGATGAAATAATGCGCACGCTTTAATACTACTCCCATCTTCTTCAGGCTTGCATAATCAAGTCTGCTATAACGTCTTGCATAAGTGATACGACTTGCTGATTTCGGTCCGATTCCCGGAACACGAAGCAGTGTTGCATAATTCGCTTTCTCTACTTCTACTGGGAACTGCTCCAAATGGCGTAATGCCCAATCACACTTTGGATCAATCATTTCATTAAAATTCGGCTGTTCTGAAGATAATAGTTCTCCTGCCTGAAATCCATAGAACCGCAATAGCCAATCAGCCTGATACAGTCTGTGTTCACGTAAAAGCGGTGGTGGCGTTCCTATCTCCGGCAACACATTATCTTCGTTCAATGGAATGTATGCTGAATAGAAGACACGCTTCAGATCAAAGCCTTGATACAATGCCTGTGGCGTCTGCAATAATGTATAATCACTCTCACCGGTCGCACCAATGATCATCTGCGTGCTTTGTCCTGCCGGAGCAAAACTACGCTTCAATCGCGACATATCACGAGGTGCCAACTGGTTCGCATTCTCCCAGGTAAGTGCATGATCCAGTGACGTGTATCTTTTGTAAGATTCTAATCGATTCATCTGAGAATTCTGAGAAATGGCTTTATCCTTCTTCTGAACATTCAAGCACTCAGAAAAATGTTTTTTCGAAGCATCAGAAAAAATACCTGCATTCAAAAACTTATTCCCGCCACTTCGCTCCATATAAGCTGACTTTCCGATTGCCATTCTGTGAGATGCAATCGTACTCTGCACCTTACCCATAGGATTCAGAATGTTCTGCATGGTCTTGTTTGGAGCCAATGTATGCAATCCTTCTTCCGTGGGCAATTCAAGGTTGACACTGATACGATCCGCAAGATATCCTGCTGCCGCAAGTAGCTCGTCGGATGCTCCCGGAATCGTCTTAATATGAATATAACCGTTAAAATGGTATTTTGTTCGAAGCAGCAATAATGTCTCGCACATCTTCTCCATCGTATACGTCGGATTCCTTAAGATTCCGGAACTCAAAAACAGACCCTCAATATAATTACGCTTATAAAACTCTACTGTTAAGTCACAGATTTCTTCCGGAGTAAAAGTAGCCCGCTTTACGTCATTGCTTCTGCGATTGATACAATACTTGCAATCATAAGCACAATGGTTCGTCATCAAAATCTTAAGCAGCGAAATACATCTTCCGTCTGCTGCAAAGCTATGACAAATGCCGCATGCCTCTGCATTGCCGAGCTCTCCTTTCTTTCCCCGTCGGCTGGATCCACTTGAAGTACATGCAACGTCATATTTTGCTGCGTCAGCAAGAATCTGCAGCTTTTCCTGTGTTGTATAATTACTATTTCTAATTTCTGTATTCATATTTTCATTATACAAACATTTGTTCGATAATGCAAGTATTATTTCGAACAGGTGTTCTTTTTGTAACTGCTCAATATGTTTTGAGCATTCTTAAAGTACCTGAAAAATCAAGATTTTTTCTCTATTATCCTCACCCGGAAACAGATCTGAAGTATTAATCTCATCATAAAAAATCAACTGTTCCTGAGTCATTAAAATACTGATATATTCTTCTGAAGGATAATAGAAAAATAATAATATCTCTCTCGGATTTTCATAATAAGATTCGTAAATCCTTGCTAAAACTGACTGTAATATCTCTACAGAAAAAGGATTAAAAAAGTAACAGCGATCCACTTCCGACGGAACTTCATAATTTTCTGCACTACATAATACAAACTCCGTGCGTGATGCGGAAACGGATACTTCTTTATTATCTGCTGCTCCTTTATAAATCCGTTCATCATACTCTACGCCTATTGTCTTGCATCTTGTTTGATACGAAAGATAAAAACATACCCGCCCTTTTCCGGTTCCATAGTCAATTAGAGTATTATTTTTCCTGATCAGTCCACTGTTTGCCAGGCGCTCCAATACCATATAAGACGTTGGTTCATAAGGATATCGATACTGATCTGAGTGAGAATCATCCCGCCCGGTTGTCTTTATCTTCAGGAGTTTATCCCATTGTGTTTCATTTTGATTCATTTCTTTCGATCCTTCATTTTTATGTTTGAAATATCCCCCGGTATTTTCTCAAGTTCTGTCACCATGTACATAATCTGGCTTCCTTCTTCTTTCAGCCACTTAATTGACTTTTTATAATCTGGGAACACATTCTCCACTTCTGCCCAAAATGCTTTCGAATGATTCATCTGTTTTCTATGGCACAATTCATGAACCACAACATAATCCAACACCCCAGAAGGCGCAAGCATCAACAGACAGTTAAAATTCAAATTCCCTTTGCTGCTGCAACTTCCCCATCTTGTTTTCTGATTTCTGATGGTTATATTCCCGTAAGTGACTCCGATTATTCTTGCGAAATATTCTACTCTGGTTGGAATTGTCTCAAGAGCCTGCTCTGCAAGTGCCTTGATTTTATCAAGTGTCACGTTTTCTACATTTCCCGATTCAACACTTTTCTTCTTTACTTTTATTTCATTCATCTGTTTGCTTATCCAAGCTTCATTCTTATTAAGAAATTCCTCAATGTATTTCTCTGTGACACCATACGGAGTCCTTACAGTGACACTAAGATCAGAATTTACCTGAATAGCTATAGTTTTTCTTCGGGATTTAATTACTGTAACTTCCATAAATTGTCCCTTTGTTTTTTGCTATTTCATATAATCACGAATCTTATCAATCAACGTGACATCCGCCGGAAGCCATGCAACGCTATCTAATTGATCCTTAGTAAGCCATTTTGCAGCTTCCGCTTCTTTCAATTCCAGATGTCCTGCGACAACTTCACACCAGAAACAATCCATAGAAAGATGGAATGTTGGATAGTCGTATTCGATAGTATCAATAAGCTCACCAACAGAAATCTCTGTATCCAGTTCCTCCATGATTTCTCGCTTTAATGCTTCCTGCGGTGTTTCTCCGGCCTCAACCTTTCCACCCGGAAACTCCCAGCCACCTTTTAGATCTCCGTAGCCTCGAGCTGTTGCAAATATCTTTGATTTTTCATTAAAAGAATCGCAAATAACTGCTGCTACAACATGTATTGTTTTCATAAATAAACTCCTAACTTGTCATATATTCATAAATATCATCTCGAACCGGTACATCCAAAGTATAATTGATCTCGAATGCATCGTCCTTCGTTTTTTCCATCTTAATCGGGATTGGAGATCCCTTTGCATAGATTTCGCCTAAAAAGTAGAATTCTTTTGCTTCTTTATCATTCTTGTTTTTACGAACAAAAAGAAAAATTCTATTGTCTCGATCCTTTACTGTTCTCTTATAAAAATGATCTGCATCACTGGAATCTACTTTTCTTGGATGTTTGGATAATGCTATTAAGTTCTGCTGTGAAACAAAACGATCTTCATATGCAATCGCATCTTCTGTCTTATCATAGTTAATAAAGACTGGAAGCGTTTTCGTAGCAGTATCATAAAAATATCCGCCAATATTTTGCGCATTCAAATTCTTTTTCCAGTTCAGTAATCTACACACGTCTTCATAAGTATACTTTTGATACAACTGAAAGTTCGTATCTTTATACGGTTGTGCATATCTTTCTTCAATAGTCTCTATACCATATTCTATAAGTTCCTTGACCATTTTTGAAAATTCAGAATCACGTATCAGCAATGCCTTGAATTCCGGATGCAATTCATATCCTTCATCGACTTTTTTAATTAATACACAAGAAGCATATTTTTTTCGTTCCTCTTCTTTCGCAAATTTGTTTGTCAAATTACGTATAACGGATTCCTCTACTATCTTGGAATAAGTCGCTTTATACTGTTCAGGCAACAATTTTTCCATATATGCAAGAATTCTCTGATTTTGATTAATCAAATGTTTCAGTACTAATAATTCGTGAATCCTCTTCATATTTGTAACTTTCTTAGAAAGGAATTCAATAATTAACTCTTCTTGCGTATTTAAGGTAACAGTATAGTCATCTGAATAGTATTTCTTTAAGAACGCATAATAAGATCCAAACTTCTCAAAATATTTACGCACATCAATAGAGCCATACTCCTTAAAATCCAAAACGGTCGGGATTCTTCCCAAACGATATCTCAAATTATCGAAAGATTCTCTAAGTAATTTTACATCATTGGTTCTTGCCAGATCTATAGAATGGTAGATGCGTTCTCTGGAAATCGCGTCAAAATGAATTGTAGATTCTCCAGGAATCACGCGCGTACCTTCTGATACATATCTACGAATGGAATCTTTATTGTAACTGCGGTCACCCGACAAAGCAATTGGAATCATAAAATTATTCGTGTAATTACCAATAAAATCCAATATTACAACATATTCTTTATTATCAGCTTTTCTAAGTCCACGCCCCAACTGCTGAACAAATATTACCGGTGACTGTGTCGGACGAAGCATAATTACTTGGTTTACACGTGGTGCATCAATACCCTCATTCATAATATCTACAGAAAAAATGTAATCTAATCCTCCCTCGTAGTCATCCTGCTCCAAACGTTCAATAGCGCGCTCACGTTTTTCCTGTGAATCATCACCGGACAAAAACAATGTACGTAATCCGCGTTCATTAAATAATCTAGATAATTCTTTCCCCTCATCTCTACGGCTTACGAAAATCAAACCTTTTACACGATCTCCATTATAACCATAATAATTTGCTTGCTTTAAGATATGGTCTACTCTTGCAGAACAGGTTAATTGATTAAAGTCCTCTTTTTCATTAATCGTCTCGCCGTCAATAATCAGATCGGTAATTCCATAATAATGGAAAGGACATAAAAGATTCTGCTCTAATGCTTGTTGGAGTCGAATTTCATATGCAATATTATGATCAAACAATGCAAATATATCAAATCCGTCCATACGTTCAGGAGATGCGGTCATACCCAGATAAAAATTAGGCTTGAAATAACTCATGATTTTCTGATAACTATTTGCACCGGCCCTATGCACTTCATCGACTACGATTGTATCAAAATGGTCCGGTGAAAATTTCTGCATAATCTCATCTTTAGCCATTGTTTGCATCGTAGAAAAAATATAATCCTGTGCAAAACTCTTTTCTGTACCAGATAATAATCCGTAAGTTCTATTACTACCAAACACACGCTTATAACTCTTCAAAGCTTGTTTTGCAATTTGTTCTCTATGCACCAAAAACAACACTTTTTTCTGTTTTGTTTCTCTAAGTGCAAAGGCAGATGCATAGGTTTTTCCGCTACCACATGAACTGACCAAAAGTCCTCTGTGTTCATTGCTCTCTAATAATTTACGAAAATTGCTTACAAATCGTGCCTGCATTTTATTCGGCTGTAACTTATATGCTTGAAGATCAACCATTTGCTCTTTAGCAGCATTTTTCTTCTGTTCTTTTATAAGTTTATATCTTACTTCATAATCCTCAATGAAGTCTTTTACTGCAAGTGTATGTTCACTATTCCAAAGAGCATTAAATTCCGTCATCATTTGCTTCAGTAGTTCACCATCAGAAGTTGAAACAAGTTTCGTATTCCACTCTTTATTCACTGAAAATGCAGACGCTGTCATATTGGAACTTCCTACGATAAAACGGTAAATCTCTTCTTCTTTAAAAATATATCCTTTCGTATGAAACCCAGATGCACCTTCATCTGTAGAATCATATACTCGCACTTCAACATTCGATAGATCCGCTAAAGTTTTTAATGCTTTCGGTTCTGTAAATGTCAGATAACTTGTCGTTAATATCTTTCCCGGTATACCTTTATCGCGTAATTCAGCAAGTACCTGCTTTAACGGTGCCAGTCCACCTTCGGTAATAAATGCCACGCTAATATAAAAAGCATCACAATGGCGAAGCTCTCGCTCAATTGCAACAGATACTTTTTTCCCCTGCGTGTAGTCATTAGAAACAAACTCAGGCCTATATGCCAAATTTGAGTTGATTGCTGAATTAATAAAAGCCGTATCTAAACCTGAAGAAATATCGTGATTAGCCTTTACTGCCATCTGAATCACCTCCACTGTAATCGTTTATAATTTCAACAATATCATTTAACGTACTAACTCAAATTATATCATACATACGTTTATCTGTGGAAATAAAGTGCATGGATTAGAATGGGTAGATTATTTAATTGTGAAATGATTTCCAAAATATATTCGTTTCTTTTTATTGACTTTTTGCTACTATGGGGGTACAATCGTAGCTAAGAAATGGGTTTTTTACTGAGTAATGTCTTCGGACTGGAAAAGGGTGCTCGTTTCTTTTTTTATGTTCATTATATCATACAGATACATTTTACCATCTTTTGCATGTCGAATAACCATTATTACATTAAAAACATTATATCTTTCAATTTCCCCAACTTCATTAAACACTGGCAAAGCAAATCTTGACTCATAACGATACCAACCATACATTGCATCTATAGTATGTTTTTCTTTATAATTTTCAGTAAATTTCTTTCCGGCTGCAATTTCAATCAATTCTGGTAATCCCTGTGCAGCATTAGCTTTTGCCTTCGCATTTGCTCCTTTTAAAATATGTGTATAATTTGAATGAGTATACTCATCCGGTAAATCTGTTCCAATATAAACTGCATCATTGCTGTCATCAATTGTGTAGATATCTCCTACATATTGTTTTAGATATTTTTCAACATCCTCCCATTTTACAGATCTTTTCCCTTTGAATATGATGTCATGAATAAATACCGTTTTCTTTCCATCTATATCCTCGATTACATTTACTTTTCTTTCCACGTCTACCTCCTTCTGCTTCACTCGAATACACGCAATGCGTTATTTATTATTAAAAAAATAATATTCAGTCCTAATCATCCATTCGTTTTATTCGACATTCCGTTTCTGCTCTATACTTTAATAAACGTAACAGATATTCTGGAAGTTCTCTTTTCTCTGCTTCCCAATCTTGAACGGTACGATACGGAATCCCATAGTAGTCACTAAATTCACGTCTGTTCATTCCCATTTTTTCTCTTAATTCTTTTACTTCTTTTCCTCTGCTCATGATTGAACCCTCCCATTTAAATAACGCACTGCGTTACTTGATAGTACCAAATATATGCTATGTTGTCAATCAACTACCGTCTCACCTCTCATCATATTTTCGCCCATATGTTTTTATGAAATAGAAAAGACAGGCCCGAACTCCTTGTAAATCAAGGCTTTTCGTCCTGTCATTAATATAACATGTGCTCCTGTAACTGATATCAGCAAAGCACGTTTCCTCTGCTCCGTTATCTTACCGATTATCAATTTTCTCCGGAAACATATCATGATTACTCATACGATTCCAGGCAACCTGCTCCCAGTTGGTACCTGGCTTTCCATAATTACAATACGGATCGATGGACAAACCTCCACGTGGAAGGAATTTTCCCCAGACTTCTATATATTTTGGTTCAAGAAGCTTGACAAGATCTTTCATAATTATATTGATCACATCTTCATGAAAATCTCCATGGTTTCGGAATGAGAACAAATACAATTTCAAGGATTTACTCTCCACAAGACGTTCGTCCGGAACATAGGAAATCGTGATCGTTGCAAAATCTGGCTGTCCGGTGATTGGGCACAGACTTGTGAATTCCGGGCAGTTGAACTTGACGAAGTAATCGTTTTCAGGATGTTTATTCTGAAATGCCTCCAATACAGACGGATCATAATCCATACGATATTCTGTTTGCTGATTTCCCAATAATGTTAAATTTTCTTTTTCTCTCATTGCTTCCTCCTCTATCTCAACGCAGGGTCTTCTACGTGATTCGCCTGAAATGCTGCTGCGCGATCAATGCATGTTCCGCATTTTCCACAAGGCTTCTCTCCCCCTTCGTAACAGGACCATGTCAACTCATACGGAACTCCCAGTTCTAATCCAATCCGTACTACTTCGGCTTTGGATACATTTACAAAAGGGGCTTCTATTTTCAGCTGATGACCGGAACCTTCCCAGATTGCTTCATTCATCGCCTGATTGAATACCGGTGAGCAATCCGGATAAGCAAAACCGGCAGAATCATCTGCATGAGCTCCATAATAAATCACTCCACATTCCTTGCTCAGTGCGATACTTGCTGCCGAAGAAAGAAATAACCCATTTCGGAACGGTACATATGTGCTTACAGGCTTATCGCCATTTGTTTTTGAAATCTGCTCTGCGTAACTCTCCTCCGGAATTTCTTCCGTAGACCGTTGAAGCAGTGAACAGTTGCTATATTGAAATATCTTGCTTAAATCCAGGAACAGATGCTCCACGCCATAATATTCGGCAACTGCTATTGCAGCCCTGATTTCTTTATCGTGCTTCTGTCCATAGGAAACTGAGAGTGCAATCACCTGCTCTTTCCCGTACTTTTTGATTGCCAGTCCTAATGCCGTTGTTGAATCAATTCCTCCACTAAAGAGAACTAATGCTTTCATCTCCATCACCTCACTACTTATTTATACGCCCCGTTCATTTGGATCCCAGATTACTTTATGCATCTGAATCTGCAGACGCACACCATTCAACCGATGTTTCAGCATAAATTCTACAATCTGCACTGGTTCTATGGATCCAAAAACAGGACTAAGATACACATGACACCTGTTTGTCAGATCATAAGTCTGAATCACGTCCAATGCTTTTAACAGATCCTCCTGGCTGCCGCACACAAATTTTACAGTATCATCTTTTCCTAGCAGTTCCATGTTCTCTGTTATCATATATTCTTCGCACCCGCTTGACGGTAACTTATAATCCATTGTAAATACCGGTCGTTCTTCACAAAATGCAGATAAATCAACTGCGCCATTTGTCTCAATTTCGACTTGTAAACCGGCTTGTAAAAGAAGGTGGATCAATTCTCTGATGTCTTTTTGCAGTAACGGTTCTCCACCTGTAAGTGTCACATTGCGAATTCCGGTTCCTAAAACATAATTTAAAATCTCTTCCGGGGTTTCCTCTTCATATGGGCAATCCGGTTCATTGGCCCACATAGTATCACAATAGCTACAACGCAGATTGCATCCTTTGAAACGAACAAAGACTGCCAATTCTCCCGCCCGTGTGCCTTCCCCATTAATACTGGTGAATTTTTCTACTACTTTCATCTACTCTTCCTCATAAACCGCGCAATTATTCGGTGTCTCATATACTTCCACACAATGAACCTCATATCCCAATTCCGTTAATTCCTTGTAGAAATAATATGCGAAATTTTCTGCCGTTGGACGAAAGGAAACTTTCTCCAAATGAAAGTCCTCATTCTGAAGTGCAGCTACTGTTTCTGCTTTCAGTGATCCTGTCTCGTAAATCA
>OHFR01000290.1_pt1 | contig 25668 bp, 21 predicted proteins | sample 1567531 | NCBI WGS metagenome assembly OHFR01 (sample SAMEA3879597, study PRJEB24766) | human gut metagenome | biome: human-associated habitat; feature: feces | place: USA | collected 1985/1987
CGTTATGCAACAGCTGCGTCCGGTTTCTCACTTTGAAAAGGTTGCTTTCCCGATCATGTGCACCATCGTTATTTCTCTGCTGTTACCTTCCGTAACTGCTCTGATTGGTATGCTGATGCTTGGTAACCTGTTCAAAGAAGCTGGCTGCTTGGATCGTCTGTCCGACACCGCACAAAATGCTCTGATGAACACCGTAACCATCATGCTGGCTACCGGTACTGGTCTGACCATGAGCGCTGAGTCTTTCTTGAACGCTAAGACTCTGCTGATCATCGTTCTGGGTCTGGTTGCATTCGTAGCTGGTACTGCTGCCGGCGTTATCTTCGGCAAGCTGATGTGCATGGTAGACGGTGGCAAGACCAACCCGTTGATTGGTTCCGCTGGCGTTTCCGCAGTTCCTATGGCTGCTCGTGTATCTCAAAAAGTTGGTCAAAAAGCTAACCCGGCTAACTTCCTGCTGATGCACGCTATGGGTCCTAACGTAGCAGGCGTTATCGGTACTGCAGTTGCTGCAGGTACCATGCTGGCTATGATCGGTCCTGTTGGTAAATAATTTATACTGAAACTCCCCTGAGGACGCGCTGCAAGGCGCGTCCTCTTAATTTTTGCCTAGAAAGTGTTCTGTAATAATAAACTGACACATTATGAACAAAAAAGATGGCGATTTTGTGTCCTCAATCAGTGGACATGCGCTGTGGGATTACATTTAATACGAAAAGTAAAATTAGTACCAGCTGTTAAAAATAACTTATAGGAGGTACTAAAAAAATTGCATGAATCGCAAACCCTTGATATAATGGGCTTTAGAGCAGAAAACTATAAATTATCAGAGCTGATTTTATAAAGAGAATTAAGATAATTTTCAGATAAAACACTTCTAACTGTTTCAAAAATCATTTACTTAAAGTTTAACTTAATTCCGGAAAAGCATATAAAAGTATAAAAATAAAACACCATGATAGCAGTGTACATAAAATACGATATATAAGTACGCAACAGAAAAACACTGTTTACGTTAATAATGTAAATTTTTCAATAAAATAACTTTTTATTTTACGCTTATAGTGTTATAATAGGTACATGGAAATGCAAGAAAATACATAAGCAAATTCCATAAGCTCTTTGAAAACTACATATTAATAGCTGATATAGAATGCCTCCCTCGGCATTGTATATAAATTAATTTTAAAAGGAGGAACATAAAATGTCCCCAGCAATCAAATGTCTTATTTTGTTGGCAGTAGTTGCATTATTCTTTGTAACCGAACTTATACCTCTCGCAGTTACTGCTACCGGCGCAGCTATCGCATGCGGCCTCTTAGGCTTGATTCCTGCAAAACAAGTATTCAGCGGTCTGTCTAACTCCACCGTTGTTCTGTTCGCAGGCATGTTCGTAGTTGGCGCTTCCATGTTCTACACCGGCCTTGCACAAGCAATCGGTAATACCGTAGTTAAAATGTGCGGCACAGGCGAAAACAGCCTGATGTTCGGCCTGATGCTCGTTGGTACCGTACTGTCCGCAGTATTGTCCAACACCGGTACCGCAGCTTGCTTACTTCCTGTAGCACTTGGTATCTGCTCCGCAGCTAAGATTCCTGCTTCCCGTCAGTTAATGCCGTTGGCATTCGCTTGCGGTTGGGGCGGTATCATCACCATGGTAGGTACTCCTCCTAACATCATCGCTACCGGTGCTATGACCGCTGCTGGTCTTGAGCCTTTCGGTTTCTTCGAATTCGCTTGGATTGGTGTTCCGGTTTCCGTAGCTGGTATGCTGTACATGATGTTTGTAGGTAAATATTTGCTCCCGAACAAACAACTCGATGCTGACCAAGAAATCGAGCAAGAAATCGAAGCAAATGAAACCTCCAAATCCAAACAAATCGTTTCCGGCGTTATCCTGCTGGCAGTTGTTCTGGTAATGGCTCTTGGCATTAAAGGTATCACTTTGGAAATGGCAGCAATCATCGGTGCTCTGGTTTGCGTACTGACCGGTTGCCTAACTGAAAAACAAGCTTATGCATCCATCGACTGGGTAACTATTTTCCTGTTCGCTGGCATGATGCCTGTATCCTCCGCTATGGATAAAACCGGCGCTGGTAAACTCATCGCTGAATGGACTGTTAGCCTGATGGGCGGCTCTCCTTCTCCGCTGGTTGTAACTGGTGTACTGTTTGTACTGTCCTGCGGCCTGACTCAGTTCATGTCCAACACCGCATCCGCAGCTCTGCTGTGCCCGATCGGTATTGCAATTTCCCAAAACCTGGGCGCTGATCCGAAAGCAGTTCTGATGGCTATCGCTGTTGCAGCATCCTGCGCATTCGCAACTCCGGTAGGTACTCCTCCGAACACTCTGGTACTTGGCCCTGGCGGATACAAATTCATGGACTATGTAAAAGCTGGTACCGGTCTGGTTCTGGTAGCTTTCGTAGTATCCCTGGTTGTTATCCCGATGGTTTGGCCGTTCTTCCCCGGCAAATAATTTCAGACTGACGAATAAAGTACCATATGCTTCGTCACAAATGCCTTGACGTACTGAAAGTACGCCGGCGGCATCCGTTCCTCGCCTCTGGCACTTTCTCGCCAGCCTGGTAATTGGAACAAAAGACGAATAAAGCATCATATGCTTTGTCACAAATGCAAATCAATCCCCGTCGCGAAAGTGACGGGGATTTTTGTTGCCTAAAAAATTAAAGTTTCGATATATTGAGCTGATGCACATAAAAAAGCGCAGAGCTTTCAGCATTTGACTGAACTTCTCTGCGCTTTGGTTTTTTATTTTTTTATTTCTACGTCTACCTCGAATAAACGCTTCCAAGGGAAGGAGAGGGTGAATTTAGTGCCTCTTGTTATAGAATAGCTGTTGGCCATGCTCTGGCAGTCGGCAGTAATCTGCTGCAGGATGTTTTTTTCTTCTGTAGCAAGATCATATTTCAAATCCTCACGGTTATGCTTTTCCAGCTCGTTGGAAATGCTGCGGCGGGCATTGCTCTGGTAAAACCAATCGTCGATAAGGCGTTGGCGCAGCAGTCTGCTGCGTGCTTCGCTGCTCATATCGCGTGCGATAAGCCCTTGGGCGATGGCATAGCCTACGGCGTTGTCAGCTGTATTCCAGCCATTGTAGGCTGCTAACGGCTGCAGGTTGATGCTGTTGGCCAGCAGGCTCATAAAGCCGTTGTCCGCACCGTTGGAATAGCTGATATCGGCCAGGGAAACGTTGCGCCCGGAACGGAGCAGCTGCCCCAGGATTCCAACAAAATTTTTGTTGCCGGCAGATGCGAAGGGCTGATTGTCGTCTGCTGTGGAATCCTTGACGATACCGTCCTGCGGCGTATTGAGTGCCAAAATAAGGTCGGCGTTATCCGCAGATTGTGCCTGTACTGCACCGGCAGCGATAATCTGCTGCGGTACGCTGTCTTGCAGACGTGCGTCGCTGTACTGGGGCAGGGTGGAGGCACCGGCTCCTACGCTGTACAGGGGATAAACGGAAGGTTTAGTGCCGTTGGCCTCGTTGTAGGCACGGGCGATTAAAAGCAGGCCGAGCTGATCAACTCCGTCCAAAATCTGGAAGCAGTCTCTGCTCATATCAAAGGTACTGAGGCTGATTTTGCGTCCTTCCATGTGCGTAGCGGAAAGAGGAGCGTTATCATCCTTGCCGATAGCAAAATAATGAAATTTGCCGTTGCGGGCCATACGCGTAAGCTCCTGGTTGACAAGCAGATTCTTTTCACGTCGCTCCAGCCAGTCACCCAGCTCAGCTTTTTTCATGTTGCGCTTCAGTGCCTGCATCGTCAGTTTTTCCGCAGGCGACAGCTTACCTTGGTCCTGTTTGTCAAGCAGCTGGCTGTAGGCAAAGATACTTGGGCCTATGGTGCTGTAGTAGGGCGGCTCTACGCGCCCTTTGCTGGCGCGTGGGGTGCGCATAATCGTTGAAAAAACATATAGCTTTATCGGCAGGGTAGTTTTCAGCTTGTAAAGATGATTAACGCGCTTTTGCAGCTCCTCCTGGCTTACGTTGTGTGTGCGCGAGCCGACAAGGCCGCCGTAAACAAGGCTGTCTGTGCTGATAACTGCGGCATCGGCCTTGGGAGCCTTGTGCTCCAGCCAGTCCCAGATAGCGTCGGGATTACCGTTTTTTTCGTTAGTGGCAATATATTTTTCAGGCGGCAGAATAATTTTACAGTTTGCTGCCTCCATTGTCTGCTGTACATAGGCGGAGCAGACAGGTCTGTTGTCTAAAGGTACATAAAGAATAGTCAGGCGTTTGGCCTGGACGGAAACCGGCATCAGTAAAGCAGCTGTGCAGATGGCTGCTGCCAGCTTATGGTGCCGAAATGTGAATTTTGCCATGCATACGCCTCCTTGATTATTAACAGTTCTGAATATATACGTTTTATAAAGGTTAATATACATGCACAAAGGACTCGTTATTTGGCATGTTTACAAGTAGAAGAATTTATTTTCTTATTATACTATGAAATAAAAGTTTTTTCCAGTGGAAGCTTGACAAGCATTGCCGGTGTGCTATAATAAACTGGTAAATGAAAATAGTAACAGTAATGCGAAGGAATTGCCGTCGTGGAGGGTTCTACAGAAAATGCTGCCGTGGCTGAGAGTAGCAGGAAGGAAACGAAGGGCGCACCGCCTTCAAACTGACTGCGGAACGCGCAAGCAAGTATGCCAGTCCGTATTACCGGCGTTAACGGTACCGAGTGGGCATATGTCACTACATATGTCAATGAGGGTGGAACCGCGGATAACTCCGTCCCTTTGGTGTGGGACCGGGGTTTATTTTTTTGCCCGGACTGCACTGTTTACGATACATTATGTTAGGAGGAAACAAAAATGTCTGAGGAAAACAAATTTAGCTTTGAAAACAAGGAATACCGCCAAACCTATTGGCATACCTGCTCCCATGTGCTGGCGCAGGCTATGAAGAGACTTCATCCCGATGTTAAGCTGGCCATTGGCCCGAGCATTGACAACGGTTTCTATTATGATTTCGATACTCCGGCTCCGTTCACTCCGGAGGATCTTGCTGCACTGGAAGGCGAAATGCGTAAAATCTGCAAAGAAAAGCTGAAATTAGAGCGCTTTGAGCTGCCGCGTGCAGAGGCTGTAAAATTCATGGAAGAAAAAGAAGAACCTTATAAAGTTGAACTGATTAACGATCTGCCTGAGGATGCGGTTATCAGCTTCTACAAACAAGGCGACTTCACTGATCTGTGTGCAGGCCCGCATCTTGATTCTACCGGCCGTATTAAAGGCAACGCTATCAAACTGACCTCCGCTACCGGCGCTTACTGGCGTGGCGATTCTAACCGCAAGATGCTGCAACGTATCTATGGTATTGCTTTCCCGAAGAAGGAAGAGCTGGATGCATATCTGGAACAGCAGGCAGAGGCTTTGAAGCGTGACCATAACAAACTGGGCCGTGATCTGGAATACTTCACTACTGTTGATTATATCGGCCAAGGTCTGCCTATCCTGCTGCCGAAAGGTGCACGTGTAATCCAACTGCTGCAACGTTGGGTTGAGGATGTGGAACAAAAACGCGGCTATCTGCTGACCAAAACTCCGCTGATGGCAAAACGCGACCTGTACCGTATTTCCGGTCACTGGGATCATTATCTTGACGGCATGTTCATCTTGGGCGACCCGCATGACGAAACTAAAGAATGCTTCGCTCTGCGTCCTATGACCTGCCCGTTCCAATATCAGGTTTTCCTGAACCGTCAGCGTTCCTATCGTGAGCTGCCGATGCGCTTGGGCGAAACCTCTACTCTGTTCCGTAACGAGGACAGCGGCGAAATGCACGGTCTGATTCGTGTGCGTCAGTTCACTATTTCCGAAGGCCATCTGATTCTTCGTCCTGACCAATTGGAAGAAGAATTTAAGGGCTGCCTGGATCTGGCTAAATACTGCCTGGAAACTGTCGGCATGCTGGATAAATGCACCTTCCGCTTCAGCCAATGGAATCCTGCAAACCCGAACAACAAATATGAAGGCACCGCTGAGCAATGGGATCATGCACAGGCTGCTATGAAGAAAATCCTTGATGACCTCGGTGTTAAATATGAGGTTGGCTTTGACGAGGCTGCTTTCTACGGTCCGAAGTTGGATATCCAGTTCCACAACGTATTCGGCAAAGAAGATACCATCGTTACTATTCAGATTGATATGCTGCTGGCAGAGAAATTCGGTATGTACTATGTTGATGAGAACGGCGAGAAGAAGCTGCCGTATATCATTCACCGTACTTCCCTGGGCTGCTACGAGCGTACTCTGGCATACCTCATCGAAACCTATGCAGGCGCACTGCCGACCTGGATGGCTCCGGAGCAGGTTCGTTTCCTGCCGGTAACCGATCGTGCTGTTGACTACTGCTATGAGCTGGCTCATAAGCTGGATGCTAACGGCTATCGTGCAACTGTTGATGCACGCAATGAAAAAATCGGCAAGAAGATCCGTGAAGGTCAGCTGGAAAAAATCCCGTACATGCTGGTTGTCGGCGATCGCGATATGGAAAACAATACCGTTTCTCCGCGTAACCGTACCGAAGGCGATATGGGCGCTATGAGCTTCGAAGCATTTGAAGCAATCCTGAAGGATGTAGTTGATTCTAAGGCTAAAAAATAATATTTTCGGCTTCTGCTGAGATAAAAGAGCGAAGGCTGTTCTGTTAAAAGTGCAGCCTTCGTTTTTTATTCTCAGGGTATATAAGACTTTAGCATTATAGAGCTTGTGTGATTGGTCTTATAAATTTAAATAAGCCTCCGATATACTGTTAAAAGAAGTTATATCAGAGGCTTGTTTTGTTTAAGCGTATAGAGAGAAAATGCGCTTGTACTGTATTTTATTCTGTTTTTACGCCTGTATCTGTCCACACCTGCAGTTCTACCTCGAAAATTCTGGCCCAAGGGAGCTTAGCGCCGACGCTGAGGTCGCGCAGATAATAGCTTTGTCCGTTTTGCTGATAAAAGGGTGTGCGTCCGAGGTTGTCGTGCAGCAGCTTATATGCCTGCAGGCTGAGCTTTCCCTGGATATATTGCTCTGTTGCCGTTTTATCTTCGCTGTCCAGCTCTACGGGATTTATACCAAAGGCTTCCAATTTTTGTCGCAGTTGGGGATGCACCAGCTTTTGATAATAGTAGTCCTCGAGGATACGTTCTGCCGTGAAGTTCAGGTTGGCAGCGAAGAGTGCTGCCAGTCGCTCGGTGTCCGCGCCTGCTGTCTGCAGCTGACGAAGGCGGCCGCAGAAAAGCAGTCCCTGTGCCAAGGCAGTGCCTGAAGAATTGCTGAAGGTGTTCCAGGCGGCGTAGGCGGCGAGCTTGTTGATTGGTACGTTGTTTGCCAAAAGCTGGGGCAGCAGCAGCTCCTCAGCTTCAAAGTTGGTACTGCTGTCGATGAGTGCGACCTTATAGTCCTGGTCCAGCATTTGCTGCAGCTCTTGTGCCTGCTTGGCAGACGGACGGAAATCGTCGTTACCGCAGTTAACATAGCAGATGAGGTCTGCACTATCAGGCGTGCTTACTTCTGACGCTCCCATGAGCTTCAACTGGTTTCGCAGCGCTGCACCGACGCAGACGGCCATATAGGGCATATCTGCACTTTCTGCTTTGGGAGAAGCATAATGCAGGTAGACCTTGGGCTGCCAGTTGCTTTGCTGCAAATAGTAGCGTACGAGCAGCAGGGAGGCGATTTCATCTGCGCCGTAGGTGAGCTGCGCCTGCTGTTGCAGCTTTTGGGCAGCGATGCTGCTTTGAAGTTTTACGGCACTGGCGTGCGGCAGTCCGATGGGTGAAGCATCGTCCTGACCGAAGGTTATCCGTCTGTCATCTGTGGCAAGCTTAAGCAGGCCCATGTTAAAGCGGTCGCTTTGCTGATAACGGCTGCGATATTTGTCCAGAACCTTGGCAGGAATGTTAGCTTCTGTGCGGCGCAGCTCTTGCGTGAGGGCGAAGCTGCCGGTGATGCGTACCATGTCGGCAAGCTGAGAATAGCGCATCAGCTGATATTGATACCAACGGTCCGGTAAAAGCTGGTCACTGACGAGCAGACGCGGAATGACGGAGAAGATTGCCTGCTGCTTTGCCGGCGCAAACTGCTGCAGCTGCTTTAGCAGCGCATCCTCCTCTGTCGGGGTGGCGGTGTTCATGCGGGCGGCCAGCAGGCCGCCATGCAGCAGATTATCGGCAGAAATGATGCTGTAATCGTACAGTGGCTGGTTTGTCTGCAGCCATTGTAAAAGTTTTTGTCTGTCAGACGGCGTCCGGTAGTTGTCAAGACAGGCTTTTGGCGGTAAAATTACATTTAGGCCTGCAAGCGTGCCCAGCTTTTGCACCATAGTGCTGCAGACGGGGCGGCTGTCCAGCGGGAGCAGCAGGATGCTTTGCGTTGGCGCTGGCTGCGTAAGCTTAAGCGGAGTGCTTGAGGGTAACGTAAGGCGCAGGCAGATGCCTGAAATCAGCATTATGGAGCAAATTATGAAGATTATTTTGCTTGAATTGCGCATAAGGGTGTCCTTTGAAAGAAATTTATGTGAGTACTATAGTTGTCGCAAGCTTGGCTAAACAGAGAGGCTCTCCTTGGGGAGAGCTGTCGCCTGTAAGGCGACTGAGAGGGGAATTGTATTACTGATGCTTACGTTTTACTAACCCCTCTCCGTCATCGCAAGCGATGCCACCTCTCCCCGAGGAGAGGCTATATGTCAGATGTTTTTGTCTGAATTTGCTTTCATCTCAACCCAATTATAACACAGAGGAGCAGTATATGAGAATAATTACCGGCAAGGCCCGCGGCCTGCAGCTGACTGTACCTAAAACATACGATGTACGGCCGACTGCGGACAGGGTTAAGGAATCCGTTTTTAATATTATAGGCAGTAAGATTATCGGCGCTGAGGTGCTGGACCTTTTTGCGGGTACAGGTAACCTGGGGCTGGAAAGCTGGAGCCGTGGTGCTGTAGCTGTTACATTTATTGACGCGAGCAAGGAGTCGCTGCGACTGGTGCGCAGCAATATTGCCAAGTGCCGTGCTGAGTCTGACTGCAGGGTGCTGCAGGGAAGTGCTCCGGCAGTTGTTGAAAGGCTGGCGGCAGCAGGGGAGCTGTTTGACTTTGCTTTTTGCGACCCGCCGTACAATAAGGGCTGGATTGAGCAGATTATTGCGCTTCTGGGCAAAAAGTCGTTTTTGCGTCCTGGAGGCTATCTGGTTGTGGAGCGCAGCGCGCATAACGCACTGCCGGAGCTGCCGGCAGGCTGTGAGCTGGTACGCAGCAGCCGTTACGGTGAAACAATAGTGGATTTTATTTGTTATAATATGTTATAATATATAGTATTTTGGAGAATAAAAAGGATTCTCGCCTTTTATGTCGAATAAAAGACAAGATATAATATAGGAATTTCTTTGGTCATTTTTTTGATTAAGGATAGATTAGGAGGTCTGGCTATGCGCAGAGCAGTTTGTCCAGGAAGCTTTGATCCTGTTACCAAGGGTCATATTGATATTTTTGAAAGAGCAAGTGCGATGTTTGATGAGCTGATTATCAGCGTTTTTCATAATCCCGGCAAGGATAAGGCTATGTTTTCCATGGAAGAGCGTGTAGAAATGCTTAGGGAGGCAACCAAGCATATTCCTAATGTAAGAGTAACCTGCTTTTCCGGATTGCTGAACGAATTCTGCAAAAAGGAAGATGCTCCTTTTATTGTCAGAGGCTTGCGCGCTTTTACCGATTTCGAGTATGAATTCCAAAGGGCGTTGCTTTTGAAAAAAATCGACAATGATCTGGAAACGGTTTTTATTATGACCAATGCCAAATATTCCTTCGTCAGCTCTTCCGGTGTGCGTGAGCTGGCAACCTTTGGCGGTCAGCTGAAGGATTTGGTGCCTGAATGTATTGAAGAACGCGTACGCAAGCATGTTTACAAAAAGTTTGAATAGATTTTAGAGGGGTTGATATCATGATTGAACGCAACAAAACTAACGTAGCACTTGATGGACTTTTTGAACAATTTCTTAATTTGATATCCGAGGCAAGACGTGTTCCTCTGGTAGATAAGATTATGGTTGATGAAAATGATCTGCTGAATATTATCGACGACCTTAAGGAAGCAATTCCGCGCGAAATCAAAAGTGCCAACCAGGTACTGGAGGAGCAGAAGAATATTGTCAACAAGGCTTATGCCGATGCTGACCGTATAGTGCAGCAGGCCAAGGATGAGGCTGAGCGTATTGTTAGCGTTGCTCAGGCTGAGGCTGATGCCAAGGTACAGCAGGAGGAGATTGTTAAGCAGGCCAATGCTGCGGCAGAAGATATCAAAGCAAATGCGCTGCGCTATCAGGAGGAAACCAAGACTGCTGCCGATGACTATGCTTTGCAGGTAAAGCAGGATTCCCTGCAATATGCAGAGGATATGCTGGCTTATTTGAGCGGTAATCTGTCCAGTGCTTTGAAAGGCCTGGAAGAAAATAAATTAAACGTAGAAAATGAGATGCAGAACCTTAAGCTTCCGGCAGTTGCTGAGGAGGCTCCCGTACAGGAAGCTGCCGAGGAAGAATAAGAGCAATATAAAAGCTGTAACAACGAGCGTTATGCAAATGCGCTTGCGTTACAGCTTTTTTGTTTGCTTTCACAATAGATTTCGACGGTGGAAGCCTATATTATATTTTGCTGCGGACATAGACGGGTGAATGATAAAAGTCATTGCCGCTGCGGTTGAGTGCTGCATCTTTCTGCAGCAGGGACCACAGGTCGGTAGCAGTTACTTCTGCTGACAGCTGCGTCCGATAGGCAACGCTGTCGTTGCACAGGGCGTTTTTGCCAAGCTTATTGATGATTGGCAATTGAGCGCTTGTTTTCATCGTGTGCAGCAGCTGGCGTCCGGTGTCATTAAAGGCCAGCACGCGCAGATAGGCCGGGGCTTGCTGCTGCCAGACTGCTTTCGGAAGTTCCAAAAGTATTTGCAGTAGCAGACGGCGAATACGGCTGGCAGTGTAGCGCTTGCTGCTGCAGGCAGCGAGCGCTGACTGCAGGCTTGCGCAGTCAGCGGCCTTGCTGAGCAGGTTTTCGAGTCCTTCGCTGGCTTCGCAGCGCTCCGCCAGCTGCTGCGGCGTGAGCAGGCGCAGGCGGTATTTCAGCAGCTGCCACAAAAGCTGTGCGTCGTAGCCTCCGGCAGCAAGAGCTGCGTGCGTATAATCTGGTACAGCCTGCTGCCAGCTTTCGTTACCGTCCGCCATTGCCCGGCGGATGGCGCTGGCGCTGGCTATATTGTTGGCGATAGAGGTAGAGTTATAGCCCTCGTCCGTGCGCTGCAGATAAAGCGGTTGAATGTCTGCGGCAGTTTGCAGCAGTGCCTTTGTATATTCCAAGGCCAAAATGTCATTGGGAGTGCGGAAGGTTGTATTCGCGCCTAAAATTTTTTCCCAGGCCTGCGCATAGCTTAAGCCGCTTTGCAGCAGCTCACGCAGCCTTGTCTGCGCTTCAGCGCTGCAGGCAAGGCTTGCTGCTGCCTCGAAATCGCTTTGCGGATGCTCCGTGCCGCAGGCAAGGGTATTGACGCAGCCTGTGGCTGCTAAAAGCTGCACAGCGCCTTTGGCAAAGAATTCGGCACTGCGCAGTGTAAAGACGCAGGGGAGCTCCAGCACCAAATCGGCACCGCCCTGTACCGCGCAGGAGGCGCGCTGCCATTTGCTTAAAATGGCAGGCTCGCCGCGCTGCATAAAGCTTCCGCTCATGACGACAATGACCGGTTGCTGCGTCAGGCGCTTAGTTTCCTGTATATGATATAGATGACCGTTGTGAAAGGGATTATATTCGGCAATAATACCAGTGGCCTGCATGTTTTTTTACCTCGCATGATTTTATCTCTGTGAATATTATAACATAGGCTGGGAATTGAGAAAATATTTCTGTTCAATTGGCCGCAAATAGTGTATACTAATAGTGTATTGGTATTTAAGACTCGATTTAATTTTGGCGTTGACCGGGAGGCTTATTGTGATTGTTTTCGTAGTAAATTGTGGCAGCTCATCTATCAAATATCAGCTGATAAACATGGAAGGCGAGCATGTCATGGCCAAAGGCCTGATTGAACGCATCGGTATGGAAGGTTCCACACTGAAGCATACGCCGGCTGGCAAATATACAATTGATTTAAAAGAGGAAATTCCTGACCATAAGGTTGGTATCCGTCTGGCGATTAAGGCGCTGACCAGCAAGGAATACGGCGTTATCAAGGATATGTCCGAGATTGATGCCGTAGGTCACCGCGTTGTGCATGGCGGCGAGCGCTTTACCGACAGCGTGCTGATTACCAGTGATGTACTGCGCGGTATTGAGGCCTGCTGTGAGATTGCGCCTCTGCATAATCCGCCTAACCTGTACGGCATTAATGCCTGCATGGAAATTATGCGCGGTACACCGCAGGTGGCTGTTTTTGATACGGCCTTTCATCAGACGATGCCGAAGGTTGCATATCTTTACGGCCTGCCCTATGAAATGTATGTAAAATACGGTGTACGCCGTTACGGCTTCCACGGCACTTCACATAAATATGTGGCTCTGCGTGCTGCGGAGCTGATGCAGGAGCATATGAATGATTTGCGTATCATCAGCTGCCATTTGGGCAACGGTGCCAGCATCGCGGCAATCAAATACGGCAAATCTATTGATACGAGCATGGGCTATACACCGCTTGAGGGACTGATTATGGGCACACGCAGCGGCGAGATTGACCCGGCAATTATTCCGTTCCTGATGGAAAAGGAAAATATGAATGCGCAGCAGATTGATGATTACCTGAACCGCCGCAGCGGTATTCTCGGTATCAGCGGCTTGTCCAGCGATTTCCGCGATCTGGAAAGCGCTGCTAACCGCGGCGATGACCGCAGCCAGCTGGCAATCGATGTTTTTGCCTACAAGGTAAAAAAATATATCGGCGGTTATGTAGCGGCAATGGGCGGTGTAGATGCTATTGTCTTTACCGCAGGCCTGGGCGAGAACTCTCCCTTTATGCGTGATAAAATCTGCAACGGCCTGGAATATCTCGGTACGCGCATTGATCCGGACCTCAACCAGGTACGCGGCAAAGAGCGCGAAATCAGCGTACGCCGTGCGCGTGTAAAAATTTTTGTTATCCCGACAAACGAGGAACTGGTTATTGCCCGCGATACATATAACATCTGCCGCAGAATCATTAAGCTGTAGGCATTTGCATGAGGTTATAGTAACTGATAACAGTTTTTATCCGTACAAAGCATTTTTACTTGACAAAGAGCGGTAATACCGCTATAATTGTAACGATTGGTGAAATATGATTAAAATAAATGTCGCAGAAATCAAGAAAAGACTAGTCGGTGAAAAGACTCTTGCTTATGAGCTTTCGCCTGCTGAACTGGAAATAACACCTGAAGAGCTTGTTATTGACGGTACAGTAAATTTGGAAGGCACTATGAGCAATGCTGGCGATGTATTATTGCTGCAGGCTGTAATGACTGCCAAGGTACAACGTACCTGCGGCCGTTGCCTGAAGGATTTTACAGGTGTAGCCAGGGCAGAAGTTGTCGAGAAGTTTTATCCGGCAAGTGCTGAACATATTGAAAATGATGCTTTTGTCTACGATTCGGACGTTATTGATATAACGGAACCGCTTCGTGAAGGGCTGCTGCTTGCAGAGCCCATGCAGGCTCTGTGTAAGCCAGACTGCCGGGGACTTTGTCCCGTTTGTGGCGCTGATCTTAATGATGGTGACTGCGGATGCGACAGGTCCACTGTAGATCCGAGGCTGGCGGCATTAAAGCAATTCATCAAAAATTAAATTCACTTCATAGCACTGAGGAGGTGTATTGAGAAATGGCAGTACCTAAGAGAAAAATGTCCAAAGCCCGTCGTGACAGACGTCGTGCTAACTGGAAACTGAGCGTTCCTGGCATGGTTGAATGCCCGCAATGTCATGAAATGAAAATGCCGCATCGCGTTTGCCCTGAATGCGGTTACTACAATGGCAAACAAGTCATTGCTAAAGCTGAATAATTTTAAGCTGTTTATAAGGCCTTCGGAATTTTTTCCGGAGGCTTTTTACATGGTACGGTAAGATCTCCGATTTCACGGATAGTTAATTATGTAATTAAAGAAATTGGCGAAATGTAAGGGATATCACAAATTTTTTGCTAAAAAGCCCTTGCCAAAAACCTGCGATGCTCTTATAATAAAAACAGATATTATGAGCTGGTACTAAAAAGCAGGTGAGGTAATGACTTCTTCTAAAAAATTAATACGTCACAGAAGCTTGAAGAAGCTGCTTAGGGATAATCCCTTCAGCACTGATGAGCAACTGGCAAAAATGCTGGATGTCAGCGTACAGACAATTCGTCTGGACCGTGTTGCTCTGGGAATTCCTGAGCTGCGTGCCAGAACTCGTACTATGGCAGAGGAAGCTCAGACCAAGCTGCGTGCCATTGATAAAAAAGATATCGTGGGCGAGCTGCTGGATCTGGAGCTGAATAAAATCGGCATCTCAACGCTGAAGATTACACCGGATATGGTGCTTGAACGTACCGGAATCGCACGCGGTTATTATATGTTTGCCATGGCCAATACTTTGGCTTTGGCAGTTGTAGATGCGGAATATGCACTGACTGCTGTAGGTAATGTCAAGTATAAGCTGCCTGTCAATGCAGGAGCTGTGCTTGTAGCCCGTGCAGTGGTTACGCACCGCCGCATGGATAAATATTATATTTTTGTTTCCGTGAAAAACAATAACGAAGAGGTTTTTCGCGCTAAGTTCATTATTGTTTCTTTGGATAACAGAACTAAGCATGAGGGGGAGCAGGAAGCATGAAAATCGCCGTAGATGTTATGGGTACCGATTATGGTCCCAAAGAGCTTGTTTTAGGTGCAGTCAACGCTGTTAAAGAGTATGGCTGCGAAACTGTTTTGGTTGGCGATGAAAAAATAATCCGTGAGCTGCTGGTAAAATACGGTGCGGATAAAAATCCGAAGATTACTATTCATCATGCCAGCGAGGTAATTGCGATGGACGAGCATCCTGCGATTGCGGTTAAGTCCAAAAAGGACGCTTCTATCGTAGTTGCGGCAGGATTGCTGAGAAACAAGGAATGTGATGCCCTTGTTTCCTCCGGCAGCACCGGTGCTGCCGTTGCCTCAGCGCTGTTTTGCGTAGGCCGCATCAGGGGCGTGGAACGACCTGCTATTGCAACGCCGATTCCCAGCCTGAAGGGTACTACTGTAGTGCTTGACAGCGGCGCCAAGGTAGACGCAAAACCTGAGCATATGGTACAGAGTGCTATCATGGGTACGGTGTACGCAGAAAAAATTTTAAAAATTTCTCAACCGAAGGTAGGACTTTTGAACATCGGTGAAGAAGAAACTAAGGGTAACGAACAAGCACTGGCAACCTACCCGCTTTTAAAGGATACTCGGACGATAAACTTTATCGGCAATGTTGAAGGACGTGACATCAACAAAGGCACGGTAGATGTAGTTGTCTGCGACGGCTTCGTCGGCAATGTTGTACTGAAGTTCGGTGAAGGTCTGGCGAAGGCTATTATGACGCTGATCAAGGAAGCGATTATGAACGGCGGCATTTTGGCAAAGCTGGGCGGACTGTTAATCAAGCCTGCACTGAAGGGCCTGAAGAAACGTCTTGATCCTGCCGAATACGGCGGAGCTTTGCTGTTAGGCATCCGCGCGCCGTTTATTATCTGCCACGGCAGCTCCAAGGCCAAGGCAATTACCAATGCTATTCATGTAGCTATGGACTTTGCCGAGCAGGATGTTGTAAGTATCATCAAAGATAAGATTGCGGAATCAAAAGAAATGAGGAATTAGATAAATGACAAGAGCTGTTGGTATTTTAGGTTTAGGACATTATGTTCCTGAGAAGATTATCACTAATACAGACATGGAGAAAATTGTTGAGACCAGTGACGAATGGATTACTGAGCGCACCGGCATCAAGCAGCGTCACATCGCTGCTCCGGAAGAAGCAACCTCCGATCTGGCGTACAATGCTGCTGTAGAAGCACTGAAGGACGCCGGCGTTGCTCCGGAAGAGCTGGATCTCGTTATTGTAGGCACTGCTTCCTCCGACTATATTTTCCCGTCTACTGCCTGCCTGGTACAGGCTCGTCTGGGTGCTAAAAACGCAGCTGCGTTTGACCTGGCTGCAGGCTGCAGCGGTTTTGTTTACAGCCTTGCTGTAGCAAGCCAGATGGTTAAGAGCGGTCTGTATAACAAGATTCTGATTATCGGTGCGGAAACTCTGAGCCGTATTATGAACTGGACCGACCGTAACACCTGCGTTCTCTTCGGTGATGGCGCCGGTGCTGCTGTAGTTGGCGAGGTTGAAGAAGGCTACGGTGTACTGGGCATTGATATGGGTGCTGACGGCAACGGCGGCAAGTTCCTGCTGCAACCGGCAGGCGGCAGCCGTAATCCGGCAAGCGAAGAAACCGTTGCTGCCAAAGACCACACCATTCATATGAACGGTCAGGAGGTTTTCAAATTCGCTATCCAGATTATGGGCAAGACTGCAAAGCGTGCTCTGGCTAAGGCGAATATGAAGCCGGAAGAGCTGGATATGCTGTTCCCGCATCAGGCTAACTACCGTATCATCACTTCCGCTGCTAAGCGTCTGAAGATGCCGATGGATAAGGTTTGGGTAAACGTAGACAAATACGCCAATACCTCCGCTGCATCTATTCCTATCGCTCTGTGCGAGGCTCAAAAGGCCGGCGCACTGAAAAAAGGCGATAATATTATTCTTGACGGCTTTGGCGCAGGCTTGACTTGGGCTGCCATTGTCCTCAAGTGGAGTAAATAATCCAAACATTTTTCGTTTGTCTTAATAGTATTTGATTTTTATCGAAAGTGAGGTAATTTACACGATGAGTAAAATCGCATTCGTATTCCCTGGCCAAGGTTCTCAGACCGTTGGCATGTGCAAAGCTTTTTATGATGAATATCCTGTTGTAAAACAGATTTTTGAAGAGGCTGATGACGCTCTTGGCTATTCCATCAGCAAAATGTGCTTCGAAGGTCCTGCTGAAGACCTGAAGCTGACCGCTAACACCCAACCTGCTATCCTGACTGCCAGCACTGCCTGCGCAGCAGTTCTGAAGGAGCATGGCGTAAGCTGCGATATCGCTGCAGGCCACAGCCTGGGCGAATACAGTGCACTGGTAAACACCGGCGCTCTGAAATTTGCTGACGCTGTACGCATTGTTAACAAACGCGGCCAGTTCATGCAAGAGGCTGTTCCTGTAGGCGAAGGCAGCATGGCTGCTATTCTGGGCCTGGACAGCGACAAAATCGTAGAAATCTGCCGCAGCGTAGAAGCTGAATCCGGCGAAGCAGTGCAAGCAGTAAACTTCAACTGCCCCGGTCAGGTTGTTATTGCTGGTGCTGTTAATCCTGTAAATAAAGCTATCGAAGCTCTGAAGGCTGCAGGTGCAAAACGCGCTGTGCTGCTGCCAGTAAGCGCTCCTTTCCACAGCACTCTGATGCAGCCCGCTGCAGCCCGCCTGGCTGAGGTTCTGGCTCCGATTGAAATCAAAGATATTACCGTTCCTGTTGTTGCTAACGTAACCGCTCAGGAAGTTACCAGCGGCGAAGAAATCAAAAAGCTGCTCGTTAAACAAGCTGCTATGCCTGTTCTCTGGGAAACCAGCGTACGCAACATGGTTGCAGGCGGCGTAGACATTTTTGTTGAGGTTGGCCCGGGCAAGGTTCTGACCGGCTTCACCAAGAAGATTGCTAAAGGCATGATGGCTCTCAACGTTGAAGACGCTGCCAGCCTGGAAAAAACCTTAGCTGAGCTGAATAAATAATTCACCAGACTAAACTGTCAGCTTCGCAATTCCCCTAAACGTACATGCAGTATGTATTTGTGAAGACTAAATGACAGATGATGAATTGAAGGATAAGGAGAACTTGCAATGAAGTTAGAAGGTAAAAAAGCTCTCGTAACAGGCGCTTCCCGCGGTATCGGCCGTGCAATCGCACTGGCTCTCGCTGCAGAAGGTGCTGACGTTGTTGTAAACTACGCAGGCAGTGAAGCTGCTGCTAAAGAGGTTGCTGCAGAAATCGAAGCTATGGGCCGTAAGGCTTTCGTAGTGCAGGCAGACATTTCCTCCAACGAAGCTGCTACTGCTATGGTAGATGAAGTTGTTAAAGAATTCGGCCGCATTGATATCCTCGTAAACAACGCAGGCATTACCCGTGATGGTCTGCTGATGCGTATGAAAGAAGAGGATTGGGACGCAGTTCTGACCACTAACCTGAAGGGTGTGTTCAACTGCACCAAGGCCGCTGTCAAATACATGATGAAACAAAAGGCCGGCAAAATTGTCAGCATCAGCTCTGTTGTTGGTCTGATGGGCAATGCTGGCCAGGCTAACTATGCTGCTGCTAAGGCCGGCGTAATCGGCTTTACTAAATCCGTTGCTAAGGAAGTTGCTGCTCGCGGCATTAACGTGAACGCGGTTGCTCCCGGTTTTATTAAAACGGATATGACAAGTGTACTTTCCGACAAGGTTGTTGAAGGTATGCTGACTTCTATACCCTTACACAAATTGGGTGAAACTACTGATATTGCCAAGGCTGTTGTCTTCCTTGTGAGCGATGACGCCAATTATATTACCGGACAGACTTTACATGTTGACGGTGGTATGGTAATGTAATAGGGGGCCCATTTGGGAGACCTGCAACTTTACCTATTGGAAGGAGGTGAATCGTAATGAGCACTTTCGAAAAAGTAAGAGACATCACTGTTGAACAACTGAGCGTTGACGCTGACGAAGTAAAGATGGAATCCGCTTTCATCGATGATCTCGGCGCTGACTCCCTCGATATCGTTGAGCTGATCATGGCTTTCGAAGAGGAATTCGGTGTTGAAATCCCTGATGAAAAAGCTGAAAAAATCCGCACTGTAGCTGACGCTGTTAAACTGCTGGATGAAGAAAAATAATGCTTTACCTGCTTATGTTTAGGGAACCCCTTGAGGGTTCCCGGACACAAGCTACTCTACTTTAGTCCTGAAATGGGGGATATTTGTTGAAACTACCAGTGCTGAAAATCGGTAAACTTGTTGCTGAAGTACCGATTGTACAAGGAGGCATGGCTATCAGGCTGTCTACAGCCCGTTTGGCAGCTGCTGTAGCTAAAGAAGGCGGTATAGGACTTATCGCAGCGTCCGGCATGAGCTTTGACGAACTGCGTACAGAAATACGTCTGGCAAGAAAACTTACCGGCGGCAAGGGCATTATCGGTATTAATGCAATGTTTGCGGCAAGAGAGTTTTTAGGTCTGATTACTACCGCTGCACAAGAGAAAATAGATTTAATCGTAGCCGGCGCCGGTTTTTCAAGAGATATTTTTGCCGTCGGACGTAAATATGGTGTCGAAGTAGTACCAATTGTTTCTTCTGTAAAACTGGCTAAGATTTCTGAGAAGCTGGGAGCTTCTGCTATCGTTGTCGAAGGCACCGAAGCAGGCGGTCACCTGGGAACTCAGCAATCTATCAAAGAGATACTTCCGGAGATTGTTAAATCCGTTAATATACCTGTTATTGCTGCCGGCGGTGCTGTCTGCGGCAGCGATGTTGCCGAGCTTCTGAAGCTGGGCGCGAGCGGTGTGCAGATGGGCAGCAGATTCGCTGCCAGTGAGGAATCCAACGGCGCACCTGCTTTAAAAGAATTCTATCTTAAAATGACTAAAGAAGATGTTGTGCAGATTGACAGCCCTGTAGGCTATAAGGGACGCGCTATCCGCAATCCGTTTGCACAGTTATCTTTAGATAATAAAGCTCCTAAACCCACCACCTGCGATTTGTGCTTAAAGCACTGCACACACAGCTTCTGTATTATCAGAGCGCTGACACGTGCGCAGCAGGGTGACGTAGAAACCGGTCTTGTTTTCACCGGTGCCAATATGTGGAAAATCAAGGAAATTCTGCCTGTAAAAGAAATCTTCAGGCGCATAAAGGATGAAATTTCAAAAATTTGATTACGAGGTGAACTATTTTGAGTAAAAGAAGAGTTGTAGTAACTGGCGTTGGCCCTGTAACTCCTATCGGTATCGGCAAGGATACCTTCTGGAATAACCTGGTTGCCGGTAAATCTGGTATCGGCCCTATCACTCAGTTTGATACTACTGATTTCACAGTAAAGATTGCTGGTGAGGTTAAGGATTTTGATTACACTGCTTTCATTGATAAAAAAGAAGGCAAGCGTATGGACCGTGTAACCCACTTTGCAGTTGCTGCTGCTAAGCTGGCTATCGAAGATGCTAAGCTGGATATGAGCAAGGAAAATCCTCTGCGTTGCGGCGTTTGCGTTGGCAGCGGTATCGGCGGCATCCACACCTTCCTGGAGCAATCCCTGAAGTTGGGTTCCAAAGGCCCGTCCAAAATCAGCCCGTTCTTCATTCCGATGGAAATCCCGAACATGTCTGCAGGCCAGATTGCTATTGCAACCGGTCTGAAAGGTCCTAACACCGCTATCGTAACTGCATGTGCTACAGGTACCAACTGCATCGGCGACGCTCTGCGCACCATTCAATACGGTGATGCTGACGTAATGCTGGCAGGCGGCACCGAAGCAGCAGTTTCTCCGATTGCTATCGCAGGCTTTGCTAACATGAAGGCTCTGTCTACCAACAACGAAAACCCTGAAGCAGCATCTTGCCCGTTTGATAAAAAGCGTGATGGCTTTGTAATGGGTGAAGGTGCAGGCGTTCTGGTTCTTGAAGAGCTGGAGCATGCTAAAGCTCGTGGCGCACACATCTATGCTGAGCTGGCAGGCTTTGCTATGAACTGCGACGCATATCATATCACCGCTCCGGACCCGACCGGCGAAACTCCGGCTGCCTGCATCGCTGCGGCAGTTGCTGACGCTGGCGTAAAACCGGAAGAGGTTGACTACATCAATGCTCATGGTACTTCCACCCATCGTAATGACCTGGGCGAAACCATTGCCTTCAAGAAGGTATTTGGCGAGCATGCTTACGAACTGTGCATCAGCTCCAACAAATCCATGATTGGCCATCTGCTGGGCGCTGCCGGCGGTGTAGAAGCTATTGCTACCGTTATGACTATCGAAAACGATATCATTCCGCCGACCATCAACTACAAGAATAAGGATCTGGATGATCCGGAAGGTCCGCTGGATCTGGATTATGTACCGAACGAAGCTCGTAAGAAAGTTGTTAATGTTGCATTGAGCGATAACCTGGGCTTCGGCGGTCACAATGCTTCTATCGTATTCAAAAAATACGTTGATTAATAAGCAGGATTGATTAAAATGCAGGAAAAACGTACACAGCAGCTGCAGAGCTTCTGTCAGGGGCTGGGTATCCATATGCATGATTTAGAGCTTCTTGATATGGCTCTGACCCATACATCTTATGCCCATGAAGCTAAGCAGTATCCTAAACCGCATCATAATGAGCGGATTGAGTTTTTGGGTGATTCCGTGCTCAGCGTTATCGTGAGCACCTACATGTATAAGAACTTTCCTGATTTGGCTGAAGGCCAGCTCACCAAGCTACGTGCTTATCTGGTTTGCGAAGGCTCTCTGTATGAATATGCCAAAAAGATTCATCTGGGTGATTATCTGCAGCTGGGTAAGGGCGAGGAGCTGAGCGGAGGACGCGAGCGCCCCTCCATTCTGGCTGATGCTTTTGAATCTGTTTTGGGTGCCATCTACCTGGATCAGGGCTTTGAGGTCGTACAGACCTACCTGTTGGGAATGATGCAGTCGGAAATAGATTTCATCTGCCGTCATGGTATCTTTAATGATTACAAGACTCGTTTGCAGGAGTATCTGCAGCGTGACGGCGATGCAGATATCCACTATGTTCTTTTAAGCAGCAGCGGTCCGGAGCATAATAAGGTATTTACCTCTCAGGTAATGGTGGGTGATACTGTTATCGGCGAGGGCAGCGGCCGCACTAAAAAAGATTCGGAGCAGCATGCTGCTAAGCAGGCGCTGGCACAGCTGCATGTAAGGAATCAGGAATAACATTACAATATTGGCCTACGGTAGAAATACCGTAGGTCTTTTATTTTGCCCGCAGGCAGTAATGCTTTACGCTTTGCAACGCACAAAAAATCCCCTCTTCCTGTTCGGAAAGAGGGGATTGCAGTTTATTGCTTAGTGTTGTTTTTCGTAGGGCTGGTTCATCAAAGCTTCGTCATCAAAGTAGTTGATGCGCATTGCCTCGCGTACGTCATGCAGTGTTGCAGCAGCGGCTGCTTCAGCTTCCTTGCTGCCTGCACGCAGAATTTCGTAAACCTCAGGAATGCGTTGTTCCCAATAGTGACGGCGCTCACGGATGGGCTCCAGAACGTCTTGCAGCACGTTGTTGAGGAACTTCTTAACCTTTACGTCACCCAGGCCACCGCGTTTGTAGTGAGCCTTCAGCTCGTCCAGGTTAGCGTAGTCCGGCAGGAATTTGGCAAAGTGCTCTTCGGTGCTGAAAGCATCCAGATAGGTGAAAACAGTGTTGCCTTCAATCTTACCGGGATCCTCTACGCGTACATGGTCAGGATCGGTGTACATGGACATAACCTTCTTTTTGATATCCTCCGGTTCATCGGAAAGATAAATGCAGTTGCCCAAGGATTTACTCATCTTGGCTTTGCCGTCAATGCCGGGCAGACGCAGGCAGGCGTCGTTTTGCGGCAGCATGATGTCCGGGTCAACCAGTGTTTCGCCGTAAACGGAATTGAACTTGTGCACGATTTCCTTGCATTGCTCCAGCATCGGCAGCTGGTCCTCGCCTACAGGGACTACAGTAGCGCGGAAAGCGGTGATATCTGCAGCCTGGCTGATAGGATAGCAGAAGAAACCGGTAGGAATGCTTGCTTCGAAGTTACGCATTTTGATTTCGTTCTTGACGGTCGGGTTACGCTGCAGACGGGATACAGTTACCAGGTTCATATAGTAGAAGGTCAGCTCGGTAAGCTGCGGTACCATGGATTGAATGAAAAGGGTAGATTTAGCAGGATCAAGGCCGCATGCCAGATAATCCAGCGCCACCTGCAGAATGTTCTGGCGCACCTTTTCCGGGTTGTCGGCGTTATCGGTCAGGGCCTGTGCATCGGCGATCATAACGTAGATCTCATCGTACTCGCCGGAGTTCTGCAGGCGCACCCGCTCCTTCAGGGAACCGACATAGTGGCCCACATGCAGGCGGCCGGTGGGACGGTCGCCGGTCAGAATAACTTTTTTCATGATGTTCTCCTTTTGACAGGAAACTCCCTCAGTCTGCTCACCTTGTTCGCAGCCAGCTCCCTCGGGGAGGGAGCCTTTGGCAGTACGGCAAGGCGTCTGACCCTGCCGGAAGGAGTTTTTTCCGTTTTCTTTATTATAATGCTAAGTATAGCCCCCCGGGGCGGTGCTGTCAACAAGGCCGCCGGAAAAAGAAAAAAGCGATGGAAAATTTCCATCGCTTTGCTGGCGCCTCTTGCCTGACTCGAACAGGCGACACCCTGATTAACAGTCAGGTGCTCTAACCGACTGAGCTAAAGAGGCATCTATATAAAACGGCATACAGCCGTTTTACTACTATAAAATGGTGACCCGTACCGGAATCGAACCGATGTTAAAGGCGTGAGAGGCCTCTGTCTTAACCGCTTGACCAACGGGCCATACTACCATTTGCATCGGGTGTTGTTCCCGACTCGATTATTTTAGCACAGCCTCCCCGCTTTGTCAACAGGTATTTTCAATTTTTTCGGCAATTTCTTCAAAAATCAGAACAGATGCCGCACGCCGCCCCTGACAGCCCCCAGAAGGACGCTCAGGTAGAGGCCCATGACGCTCTCCACCTCGCCCATCTCCATGCTCTGGCGCTGGGGCAGGCCGGCCAGCGTACCGCGGTAGAGGCAGCGCAGCTCGGGCAGCTCGGCGTAATCGCTGGGGTGCATGAGGGTGCTGGGCTTTGGCAGCTCCAACGCACCGCTCTTCTGGAGCACCTCGCTGACGAACTGGGAGCAGAAATAATGCCGGCGGCGCTGCCAGCGGATATGCATCCAGCAGAGCAGCAGACCCAGCGAATTGAAGCGGTAGAGCTCCCCGTGGTGCATCATGTGTTGAGTGCGGCGCTTGGCGCGGGTGTAGGCTTCGTCCGTCACTTCCAACGCGTAGAGGGCGCAGGGGATGTTCTCCCGCATGAGGAACACGCCCCGGTTCAGGTACTCCCGGCTGGGACCTGCAGGGAACATGGTATAACCATTCTTGCGGGTAGAGCTGTAGAGGGTACTCAGGTCCTCGTCGAAGGCGAGGGAGATGTGGGTGTACTGCGCACCGGTCAGGCTGTACACGAGGTTCGAGAGCAGGGTGCCGGAGCGGGTAAGAAATATGTAAAGCGTCTTCATCGTCGTTGTTTCTCCATGCTGGCGGCTCATGGCCGTGAGTCAAGTCTGCTCAGTATACCATAGGCCGCGTCTTTTTTCCAGATGCATCGCAGAATATACACAATATTTGTGTCTCTATTTATAATACGGCCTTCCGCCGCCAAAAATTGCACCGCACTGCCCTCTCGTTTCCTGCCCTTGTATCCCAAATCGATAAAATTTTATCAAAGATTTGTTTTTGGCATAAAATCTTTAATTTGTGCAGGCAAACAGGCCAGGATTTTTACGAAACTGTCTCAAATACCCCGGATTCTTAATAAGATTTGTTGCTTTTACCCGAAGAAAATCACTCTGCCGGTTGATTTCAGACCTAATTTATGTATAATGGTATACAGGAGAATACGCATCTGTATTTCTTTCATCGTCCCGCTGCGGTGCCCTTTTGGCTGAGGGCGGCTTGCCGCAGGCGCGCGGGGCAATGACCTGAACGAAAGAAGAGGTATAAGTATCATGGCAAAGTTGGATCTGAGCAAGTATGGTATCACCGGCACGACCGAGATCGTGTACAACCCCTCTTACGAGCAGCTGTTCGACGAGGAGACCAAGCCCGAGCTGGAAGGCTACGAGAAGGGCCAGGTCAGCGAGCTGGGCGCTGTCAACGTCATGACCGGCATCTACACCGGCCGCTCCCCCAAGGATAAGTTCATCGTCATGGACGAGAACTCCAAGGACACCGTGTGGTGGACTTCCGACGAGTACAAGAACGACAACCACCCCGCTTCTCAGGAAGCATGGGCTGCTGTGAAGGCCATCGCTCAGAAGGAGCTGTCCAACAAGCGCCTGTACGTCGTGGATGCTTTCTGCGGCGCCAACAAGGACACCCGCATGGCCGTCCGCTTCATCATGGAAGTGGCCTGGCAGGCACACTTCGTCACCAACATGTTCATCAAGCCCACCGCTGAGGAGCTGGAGAACTTTGAGCCTGATTTCGTTGTTTACAACGCTTCCAAGGCCAAGGTCGAGAACTACAAGGAGCTGGGCCTGAACTCCGAGACTGCTGTTATGTTCAACATCACCAGCAAGGAGCAGGTCATCGTCAACACCTGGTACGGCGGCGAGATGAAGAAGGGTATGTTCTCCATGATGAACTACTTCCTGCCGCTGAAGGGCATTGCTTCCATGCACTGCTCCGCCAACACCGATAAGGAGGGCAAGAACACTGCCATCTTCTTCGGTCTGTCCGGCACCGGCAAGACCACCCTGTCCACCGATCCCAAGCGTCTGCTGATCG
>OHFR01000296.1_pt1 | contig 25247 bp, 14 predicted proteins | sample 1567531 | NCBI WGS metagenome assembly OHFR01 (sample SAMEA3879597, study PRJEB24766) | human gut metagenome | biome: human-associated habitat; feature: feces | place: USA | collected 1985/1987
TAGTGAAAAATGTATAAAAAGTTATACATTCAACTTAAGAATTTCCAATGCTTTTATCATTCACACATATAAGCAGGGAGAATTCTTGAAAACCACGAATTGCTCCCGGATTAAACAAAGGAGGAGAAATGAATGGGGACAGCGGACATCGTAACAAAAGAGTATATGCGGGGAAATGCCGTATTTGCGGATGCATTTAATTATCTGATTTACAATGGAAAAAAGGTGATTGAGTGTCAGGTATCTGATGGAATCAGCAAGGCAGAGGAATTGTTAAACCGTGCTATGTCAGGTGATGTTTTGGTGTATCATGCATCTGGTGCAGGCGAGTCTTCTTCAAGCACATCAGCAAAGAGCGGCGGAAGCGTTGGTCATAGAATTTATATGCAGTTAATGAACGGTGTTTCTCATATGCTTCCACTCGTTGTTGGTGGTGGTATACTGATTGCAATCGCATTTTTGATCGACGGAATATGTGTAGATCTGAATGCACTTCCGGCTGACCAGAGAGCAAATTTCGGTACTATTACACAGGGCGCAGCATTGTTTAAGGGAATCGGTGGAACAGCATTTGGATTTATGCTTCCTATCCTTGCAGGCTTTATCGCTATGAGTATTGCTGACCGTCCGGGGCTTGCAGTTGGTTTCGTAGGCGGTTCAATCGCAGCAAACGGTACATCAGGCTTCCTTGGAGCACTGGTTGCAGGTTTCGTTGCAGGATATATTGTAAATCTCTTAAAGAAGATATTCTCTAAGCTTCCTGAGAGTCTTGATGGTGTGAAGCCGGTTCTTCTTTATCCGCTGCTTGGTATATTCCTCATAGGCGTTATAATGCAGTTTGTAGTTGAGCCTCCAATCGGAGCTTTAAATACAGCTATCAACAACGGTCTTAATGGACTTAACGGTGCAAGCGCAGTAGTTCTCGGAGTACTTCTCGGAGGAATGATGGCAATAGATATGGGTGGCCCTGTAAACAAAGCCGCTTATGTATTTGGTACAGCTTCAATCGCTGCCGGAAACTACAATATCATGGCAGCAGTTATGATTGGTGGTATGGTTCCACCACTCGCAATCGCTCTTGCAACAATCTTCTTCAAGAACAAGTTCACAGCAGAGGAGAGAAAGGCAGGACCTACGAACTTTATCATGGGATTATCATTTATCACAGAGGGTGCAATCCCATTCGCAGCATCTGATCCGCTTCATGTCCTTCCGGCATGTGCAGTTGGTTCAGCAGTGGCAGGTGGACTTTCAATGGCATTTGGATGTACACTCATGGCACCTCACGGAGGAATCTTCGTAGTACCTACAATCGGAAATCCGTTAATGTATCTTGTAGCATTAGTAATCGGAGCCTTCATTGCATGTGGATTACTCGGATTACTCAAGAAAAAAGTAAGTGAATAAGCAATCCTCAATTATCATTTAATCCAATCTATAAACTAATCAACAAAGGCACTGCTTCGGCGGTGTCTTTGTTGTTATGTTGTTATACAAAAATTAAAAATATAAACATTCTCTGAAATAACAGCCTCATGCCTTGACGAGTGAATTTTCGAAGCTTAAAGTAGTATTAGGATGAAATAGTAAGTCATAAAAAGCAATTATTTATGAGACTTAAATATAAAAAACAGTGAGGAAAATCATGGGTAAGGTTATAGGTATAGATTTAGGAACAACAAACAGCTGTGTGGCAGTATTGGAGAACAATCAGCCGGTAGTCATAACTAACAGCGAGGGTCAGAGAACAACTCCGTCTGTAGTGGCTTTTACAAAGAATGGAGAGCGACTGGTTGGCGAGGCTGCAAAGAGGCAGGCAGCAGTCAATGTGGACAGGACATTTTTCTCAATAAAGAGACAGATGGGAAGCGATTTCAGGGCAAAGGTGGACGGAAAGCTGTATTCAGCTCCTGAGATTTCTTCTATGATTCTCAGAAAGCTGAAAAAGGATGCAGAGGACTATATTGGAGAGGCAGTGACAGACGCTGTAATCACAGTTCCTGCATATTTTTCGGATGCGCAGAGGCAGGCAACTAAGGATGCAGGAAGGATTGCGGGGCTTAATGTGCTTCGAATCATAAATGAGCCAACCTCTGCGGCACTCGCATACGGACTGGACCACGGACAGCAGCAGAAAATTCTTGTCTACGACCTCGGAGGAGGAACCTTCGATGTGTCTGTTATCGAAATAGGGGACAATCTGATAGAGGTGCTTGCCACAGCCGGTGATAATCATCTGGGTGGAGATGATTTTGATGAGAGAATCACGAATTATCTTGTCACAGAGTTTTACAGACAGCAGAATGTGGATCTGAGAAAGGATAATACTGCTATGCAGCGTGTCAGGGAGGAGGCTGAGAAGGCAAAAAAGGTGCTTTCATCCTCATCCTCAACCACTATCAACCTGCCGTTTATCACCACTGTAAAGGGACAGCCGGTCCACATGGAGATGAACCTCACAAGGGCTGAGTTTAATGAGATAACAAAGGATCTGGTGGAGAGAACTGCTATTCCTGTAAATCAGGCACTTTCAGATGCGGGGATTTCCGCAGCAGAGCTTGGAATGGTGCTGTTGGTAGGAGGCTCGACACGTGTGCCGGCTGTTGTTGAGGAGGTCAGAAGAATTACAGGAAAAGAGCCTTCACATAACCTAAATCCTGACGAGTGCGTGGCACTCGGTGCAGCAGTACAGGGTGGCAAGCTCGGTGGAGCAATTGTCGCAGGCAGCAGTGCGGCAGAGATTATATTGATGGATGTCACACCGCTTTCACTCGGAATTGAGACGGTCGGTGGTGTCTCAACCAAAATTATTGACAGAAATACGACTATTCCTACGAGATACAGCCAGATTTTTACAACTGCAGGAAGCTTCCAGACCTCTGTGGATATAAAGGTACTGCAGGGTGAGAGGCAGTTTGCAAGGGACAATAAGCTGATTGGAAACTTCAGGCTAAAGGGCATCAAGCCGGCTCCGGCAGGTGTGCCGCAGATAGAGGTGACGTTTGATATAGATGCAAACGGCATTGTGCAGGTTTCTGCAAAGGACCTGGGCACAGGAAAGCATCAGGAGATTACGATTACCGCAAGCTCAAATTTGTCTGATTCTGAGATTGAGCAGGCTATCCGTGAGGCGCAGGAGTATGAGGCAACAGACGGACAGAGAAAGGCTTATATTGATGCAAGAAGTGAGGCTGATACGCTTGTGCGCCAGGTGGAAAATGTCATGGCTGACAAGGAAAAAAGAAAGGCTATGGACAGCGCACAGAAAAAAAGTGTGAAATCATCGCTTTCGTATGTGAAGAAGCTTATTTCAAGGACAAAGCCCGGAAATGTGAGCGAAGAGCAGGCTGCCGAGATAAAGCATGCGGCAGATGAGCTGAGAAATGCGGCAGCGGGATTGATTTAATTATAAAGGGCTGTAATCAGTAGCTATTATTATTCATTTGGCTATTTACGAGAAGCGGATTTTCATATAAAATATGGGTAAGTGGTGAGTATTCAGAACCACCCTGAATAGTTATAATGTTAATTTAAATCCGAGGAAATAGAAAATGAATGCGAACGATAAAACAGAAAAGGTACTAAGAGAAATTCATATCATGCTCTCAAAGGCGGAGCCGTATAAGCCGGAGCCGAGCAGGGTGATCATAAACAAGCAGCAAATGATAGATTTACTTGCTGAGCTGAATAAGTGTATATATGCAATGCAGGATGAGTATGAGCTTACTGAGCAGAGTCGCAATCACGCAGAGAGAGAGTTCAGAAAGAAGGGGGATCAGATAGTCTGGGATGCAAGCAGAAAGGCTGAGGATGTGTATGCAGCATCGGTTATCTATACGGATGAGGCGCTTTCAAGAGTGCGTGATATCATCAATGATACCAACGAGTCACTTGAAAAGCTGTGCAAGAATATGAAGGATAAGATTGCAGAACAGGAGAAGATAGTTAAAACTAACCAGTATGAGCTCAAGGGACAGCTTCAGGATTTGTCCGATACGGAGAAGTATCTTAAGATTATCGATGACAGAAATAAGGAGATAGAACGTCAGAAAAATGCAGGTAAACCTGCAGAGGAGCGTACTATTGACAATGAAGAGAAGTCTATCTATGCAAACAGACAGACTGAAATCAAGGTAAATATGGATTATATCAGAAAACTGGGACTTGCTGAGGGCGAGGACCTGGGAGATGGTGTAGTGGGTGAAGTGAAGCTTGCAGACGATACACCTGATGTCGGATCAAATCATAGCAATGATAAGGATGAAGCCAAGGCTGCCGGCTCAAAATCGTCTGTTGATGAGGATTATAAGGCAATAAGCAGAAAAGCCGGCAATCCACCTGTTATCAACACAAAGGAGGGGAAGGAGCTCACAGACGGTATCCACAGAATGTGGCAGAGCATCACCGGAAATAAAGGTAAATGAAACACACCTATGTAATATAAAGCAGCAGTTCAAAACAGAACGGCTGCTTTTTGGCTTATATTTAAAGTGGGTAATATTAAGCAGATTTTAAGAAAAACAAAGTAGATAATCTGATAAAATATAGCTGACTAACGGCAGGAGAAGGTTTCTGTTCAAAATTCATAGAAGGAGGATAATATGACAATATTAGTTTGTGATGACGACAAGGAAATAGTTGAGGCAATTGAGATTTACCTGATGCAGGAGGGCTACGACGTGGAGAAGGCTTACGACGGCATACAGGCGGTTGAAATTATGAAGAATAAAAAAATAGACCTCATGATAATAGATGTCATGATGCCAAAGATCGACGGAATAAGAGCTACTCTGCAGATACGAAAGGAAAGCAGGGTGCCGATAATCATTCTATCGGCAAAGACAGAGGATGCTGACAAGATTTTAGGCCTCAATGTGGGGGCTGATGATTATGTCACAAAGCCTTTTAATCCGCTTGAGCTTGTGGCGAGGGTAAAGTCGCAGCTTCGCAGATATACCACTCTGTCAAGCAATGATGCAGCCGGAGACAAGGTTTATGAAGCCGGAGGCCTTTTGGTAAATGATGATTTAAAAAAGGTGACTGTGGATGGTGAGGAGGTAAAGCTCACACCGATTGAATACAATATACTGCTTTTACTCCTTAAAAATAAGGGAAAGGTCTACTCAATAAACGAAATATATGAGAGCATATGGAACGAGGAGGCGATAGGCGCCGACAATACAGTTGCTGTGCACATCAGACATATCAGGGAAAAAATAGAGATAAATCCTAAGGAGCCACGCTATCTGAAGGTGGTCTGGGGAGTAGGCTATAAGATAGAGGACAACAAATGAAGCAGTATACGATAGGAAAAAAAGCAGCGGTCATAGTCTTACATCAGCTATGCATGATACTTATGGTAACAGGAGTGTTTGCCACAGGCTATGCATTCAGGCACGATACGCATGAAAATATTGATATATATACACTAATATCGCTGGCGGGCCTGGTAGGCAGCTTTGTGAGCCTGGCATATATGGCAAACGTGGCAGGCAGAAAATCAGAGGATGATTACACAATATACTATTTACCGATTGACAAGGTATACTCTGATGTGATGCTAGTGATATTTACACTGCTCATGGTATTTATGGGAAAAGTGATTTCAGGCGTAAAAAACCAGCATTTTGACTATGCATCACTCATTATGACGGCCGGCACATTTACTTTTTTGTTTGATCTGGCTTTTATTATTTTATACCAGAGCATTGTAAGGAAGATAAAAGGCAATATACTTTACACACACAGCCTGATGTACAAGGGCTATGAGCTTATAAAGAGGGTTATTGAAAAAAAGGATATCCACACACAAAAAAATAAAGAGATAATGCGCATACAGGAGGCACTTGAAGCTATCTCGGAAGGAGCGCTTGACACTACACTCAATGTCAATGAGTTTCATGGGCAGCAGAAAAAGGTGGCGGAGGCTGTCAACCATATACGCCAGGGTCTTATGAGCTCGGTGAATGAGAGCCTTAAGAATGAAAAATTAAAGGCAGACCTAATAACAAACGTATCACATGATATAAAGACACCTCTGACTTCAATAGTCAACTATGTTGACCTGCTTAAGAGGGAAAATCTGGAAAATGAAAATGCCAAATACTATATACATGTGCTGGAGGAAAAGTCACAGCGCTTAAAGCAGCTTACAGAGGATTTGGTAGAGACATCAAAGATTACCTCGGGAAATGTGAAGCTCAATATGCAAAAGCTTGATCTGGTTGAGCTTTTATACCAGACCGGAGGTGAATTCAATGAGCGATTTGAGTCGAGAAATCTGACAATAGTTACAAAAATTCCATCAGAACAGATATTTATCTATGCGGATGGGCGTCAGCTTTACCGCTCTATTGAAAATCTGTATACTAATGCCGCAAAATATGCACTGGAAAATACCAGAGTATATGTAGAGCTTGAAAAGGCAGATAAAAAGGCAGTTTTTACAATAAAGAATGTGTCTAAGAACGAGCTTGACATAGTAAGCAACGGAAATGTGGACCTGACAGAGCGTTTTGTGAGGGGAGAGAGGTCGAGAACCACTGAAGGAAGTGGACTTGGACTTTCGATTGCAAAGAATCTGACCCATTTGATGGGAGGAAAATTCGAAATTAAGGTAGATGGTGATTTATTTATTGCCACAATTACCTATAATATTATATAATAGTAAATAAAAGAATTTTGAAATACACATACGGAGGTAGAATAAGTGAAATTATATGAAAATGGTGCTTACCTTTTAAACGGTAAGGAAGTAATAATTGATGGACCGGAGGCTCAGGCAGCTGTCAAAAGCAAGACCGGCATGGACATCGATAAACAGACAGCTAAGCAGGAGACAATTGCTTACGGTATTTTAAAGGAGCACAATACATCCGGCAATATGGACAAGCTTCAGATTAAGTTTGATAAGCTTACATCGCATGATATCACATTTGTAGGTATCATCCAGACAGCACGAGCGTCAGGACTTGAGAAATTCCCTATCCCGTATGTACTTACAAACTGTCACAACAGCCTTTGTGCAGTTGGTGGAACAATCAATGAGGATGACCACATGTTTGGTCTCACATGTGCAAAGAAGTACGGTGGAATCTATGTACCACCTCATCAGGCAGTTATCCATCAGTTTGCACGAGAGATGCTTGCCGGCGGCGGAAAAATGATACTTGGTTCTGATTCACATACGCGCTATGGTGCACTTGGTACTATGGCAGTCGGCGAGGGTGGACCTGAGCTTGTTAAGCAGCTTCTTGAACAGACATATGATATTGATATGCCTGAGGTAGTAGGCATTTACCTGACAGGAGAGCCAATCAAGGGCGTTGGACCACAGGATGTCGCACTTGCAATTATCGGAGAGGTATTCGGAAACGGATTTGTAAAGAACAAAGTTATGGAGTTTGTAGGACCGGGTGTGTCTAATCTGAGCGTTGACTTCCGTATAGGTGTCGATGTTATGACAACAGAGACTACATGTCTTTCTTCTATCTGGAGAACAGATGACCAGGTTAAGGAATTCTTTGAGATTCACGGTAGGGCTGAGGACCACAAGGAGCTTAATCCGGGTGAGGTGGCTTACTACGACAGATTTATTGAGATTGATTTAAGCCAGATCCGCCCAATGATAGCTATGCCATTCCACCCAAGCAATACCTATACTATCGATGAGCTCAATGCAAACCTCATGGATATTCTCGATGACTGTGAGAAGAGAGCTGAGGTAAGCTTTGACGGCAAGGTGAAGCTTGATTTAAAGAGTAAGGTAAGAGACGGAAAACTGTATGTAGACCAGGGAATCATCGCAGGCTGTGCAGGCGGTGGATTTGAGAATATCTGCGATGCGGCTGACATATTAAACGGACATTCAATCGGAGCAGACGAGTTTACACTGAGTGTTTACCCGGCATCTACTCCAATATACATGGAGCTTGTGAAAAACGGAGCTGTAGCAAAGCTTCTTGAGACAGGTGCAATCGTAAAGACTGCTTTCTGCGGACCTTGCTTTGGTGCAGGAGATACACCTGCCAACAACGCATTCTCTATCCGTCATTCAACAAGAAACTTCCCTAACAGAGAGGGTTCTAAGGTACAGAACGGACAGATCAGCTCAGTGGCACTCATGGATGCACGTTCAATCGCTGCAACAGCAGCAAACAAGGGCTTCCTTACATCAGCAGCGGATATTGATGTCAACTTTACAAAGCCAAAATATTTCTTTGACAAGACTATATATGAGAACCGTGTATTTGACAGCCATGGAGTGGCAGATCCTTCAGTTGAAATCCAGTTCGGACCAAACATTAAGGACTGGCCGGCAATGAGTGCGCTTCCGGAGAATATGCTCCTTAAGGTGGTTTCAGAGATTCATGATCCTGTTACTACAACAGATGAGCTCATTCCTTCAGGAGAGACATCTTCATATCGTTCAAACCCTCTTGGACTTGCAGAGTTCGCACTTTCAAGAAAGGATCCTGAGTATGTAGGCAGAGCAAAGGAAATCCAGAAGGCCCAGAAGGCTATAGAGAGTGGTGAGTGCGCAGGAAAGGCTGTTCCTGAGGTTGCTGAAATCATGGGAGTAGTAAAGAAAAAATTCCCTGAGGCAAGCCATGAGAATATGGGCTTCGGAAGCACAATTTTTGCTGTTAAGCCGGGTGACGGCTCAGCAAGAGAGCAGGCTGCCAGCTGCCAGAAGGTACTCGGAGGCTGGGCAAATATCGCAAACGAGTATGCCACAAAGAGATACCGTTCAAACCTTATCAACTGGGGAATGCTTCCATTCATCATCGATGAGGGAGAGCTTCCGTTCCACAACCTCGACTATATCTTCCTTCCGGGAATCAAGAAGGAAATCGAGGATGCAAAGACGGAGTTTGAGGCATATGTTGTCAAGGATGGTGAATTAAAGCCATTTACACTGAAGATGGGTGAGCTCACAGATGATGAAAGAGAGATAATATTAAAGGGATGTCTCATCAACTATAATCGTAAATAAGGAGAGTTTAATCCGATGGAAGAAACCGGAAAAGCTGGTAAAAAATCAAACATTGAGATAAATGCAGATAAGGGTGCGAAGCAGAATTCGCACCCGGGGCGTGAGGAATGGCCACATCTGATCAGAATAGGTGTCATGGTATTTGTCACGTTTGCAGTCAGTATACTGTTTTTCTTTGCACTGTACAGATTTGAGGGCTTTGCAGGCATATGGAGCAAGCTGCTTGCGGCAGCAATGCCTATTATAATGGGACTTGTGCTTGCATACCTGATGAATCCTGTCATGCTGTGGCTGGAAAGATGCTTTAAAAAGCTTCTTTCCAAAAAGATGAAAAGCGAAAGCAAGCTGCGAAAGGTTTCAAGAGCTCTTGCAATCACAGGCTCGGTTATTATTCTGGTAGCGATTATTTCGCTCCTCATTGCGGCTATTGTGCCTTCTGTCATAGCAAGTATATCAGGACTTATGAAGACACTGCCAAATGATGTTGCGGCATTCATCAACATGATAAAGAACGGCAATTTCGGGGACAGCAAAATTGCTGAGCTCGCGAGCACAGGTTTACAGAATGCAACCGACTACATTGAGGATTATGCCACAGAAAAGCTGATTCCTGAGGCACAGAAGTATGTTGCACAGATTACAACCGGTGTGATTTCGGTAGTCAGAGGCTTATTTAATTTTATTATCGGAATAATCGTGATGGTCTATGTGATGAGTATTCAGGAGACTCTCGCAGGACAGAGCAAAAAGATAATATATGCTGTCTGCAAGCCAAAGACAGGCAATATCATCATTGAGACGATCAGAAAGACAAATGAGATTTTTGGAGGCTTCATAAGCGGTAAGATTATAGATTCACTGATTATAGGTGTGATTGCATATTTCGGATGTCTGATTTTAAGGATTCCATCATCGGTGCTCGTTGCAGTGATTATCGGCGTCACAAATGTGATTCCGGTATTCGGACCGTTTATCGGTGCAATTCCATCGTTACTCATAGTAGTAATTCAGAGTCCGTGGCATGCGCTTTATCTTCTGATATTTATTGTCGTGCTGCAGCAGGTGGATGGCAATATAATAGGGCCTAAGATACTTGGCTCATCTACCGGTCTTTCGACCTTCTGGGTTATGTTTGCCATACTAATCGGCGGAGGAATGTTTGGTTTTCTTGGAATGTTACTTGGTGTTCCAACCTTTGCTGTGATATACTATATTGTGAAAAGAGTTGTTAATTATGCTCTCAGGAAAAAGAAGCTTCCTGAGGACACAAGGGATTATACAAAGACAACAGGCGTAGATACCAAAAATAATAAGCTTAAATACGAGTAGGTGAAATAAGTGGATAAATACGAATACAATCTCAAGCTGGATCAGATAAAAGCCCTAAGCGCCGAGGAGGGCTATATGAGCGCAGCAGAGATTGCGGATAGCATAAATTGGAACAAAATTAAAAATGTAAATACACTCGTTAAAATCGGCGAAATCTACGAGAAGGCCGAAAGATACCAGGATGCAAGGGACATACTTTTAATGGCCTATGACCGTTCACCAATCGGCAGGATGATTATATACAGACTGGCTGAGGTCGCCATCAAGATGGGGGATTATGATGCTGCTACAGAGTATTATGATGAGTTTGTTGAGATAGCGCCTCATGATGATATGAAGTATGTATTAAGATATGCCATCAAAAAAGGGCAGGGAGCTTCATTTGATGAGCTTATCACTATTCTTGAAGAGTACAAGGATGAAGAATACACTGAGGAGTGGGCATATGAGCTTGCATATCTATACCACAAGGCCGGAAAAGCCGATAAGTGTATAGATGCCTGCGATGAGCTCATTCTGTGGTTCGGAGACGGACCATATGTGGAGCGTGCGCTGGAGCTTAAGATGCTTTATCAGCCACTTACCAAGGCTCAGGAGGAAAAGTACAGACGATTCAAGGCAGAGAAGGAAAAGCCGGCTAAGATAAAGGATGAGGCTGAGGTCACTGAGATAGGTGCCATGGAGATGGTAAAGGGCGGAGAGATAGTGCATGATGACGTAACTATTCCGCAGATTACTGTAAATCAGGAGAAGTTCAATACTGTAAATTTACAGCAGGAGATTGCCAAGGGTATGCAGCAGATCATGGAGGCCAAGGGCAAGAATGAAGTTGCTGATACGATGGATACCATCAAAAAGATAGTTGAGGATATTCCTTATCTCAAGCTCGAAAAGGAGCAGGAAGAGTATGTACAGCAGCCGGAAGAGACAGAGCATATCGCTACAGATGAAGAGATAGATGGTTCACTTAAGTTGAATTTCAAGGAGCTTTTGGGTGAAGACGCTGACGGACAGATGTCTATGGTCATGAGTGAAAAGACTCAGCTTGAGCATCAGATTACAGGACAGATGTCTATACAGGATGTGCTTGAAGAATGGGAAAAGACCAGACATGCGGCTGAAATTGCCCTTAAAGAGGCTGAGCAGCAGAAGCTTGAGTCAGCTAAGGCAAGAGCACTTCAGGAGGCAGGAGACATCATGGAGAGACTAAATGATGTCATTCCAAAGCTGGATGCAGGTGTCACTCCGAAGGAACTTCTTGAGGAGGAGTATTTGAAGGTCCCGGTTGATATTATAGAGCAGAAAGCTGCCGTGAAGGAGCCTGAAGAAGAGCAGAAACCGGATATGCAGGAGCTTTATGCAGATGAGACTGTGGATGAAGTACAGGAGCCGCAGGAAGCACCGGAAGATACCATAGACGAAGCACAGGAGTCGCAGGAAGCACCCAAAGAGGCTATAGACGAAGTACAGGAGTCACAGGAAGTACCTGAAGAGGCTATAGACGAAGTGCAGGAGTCACAGGAAGCACCTGAAGATGCTGCAGATGAAGCCAAGGAACCGGTTGGAGAGCCGGAGGATATAATTATGGCAGAGGAGTCTGAGAAAGACGAGATACTCATGCAGCCGACTACCATGATGCCTGAAATAACAGATGATATGTTAAATGTCGATGATGATACATCAGATGATGAGGCTTCACAGGAGAAAGAAAACGTTTCTGAGAAGAGAGATTTTGATCATGTGACATCATTTATCGAGCAGGAAATAGCCAAGATGACAGCAAAAAATCCGGGACTGGAGAAGAAGCTGGATATGGCTAAGACAAGAAAAATGCCGGATATTTCATTGCCGGAGGATTTAGACAGCGAAGAAGATGACTCGAAATTGAAAGAAACAAAACATATAAAAGAGCTTACAAGCGAACAGAAAGCTATATTTTCATATTTCATACCGGTAAAGGGTATGGAGGATCAGATCTGCAAGGCATATAATGCAGTGCTTGATCATTTCAACAGGAAAGAAAACGCATCCACAGGCAATCTCATTATACAGGGAGAGCAGGGTTGCGGAAAGACAATGCTTGCTACAAGCTTTATAAAGGTATTACAAAAAGATGGTGAACAGCTTACAGGAAAGATGGGCAAGATTGATGCTGCCGCACTCAATAAAAAGGATGTGCAGCAGGTAGTCAGAAAGATAACAGGAGGCTGTCTCATCATAGAAAGAGCCGGTGATATCGACCGCAGCATAGCTGCCCAGCTATCATTTTTGATGGAGCATGATATTACAGGAACACTCTATATACTTGAGGATACATCAAAGGGTATAAAGAAGGCTCTCTCAATGGATGAGGGCTTTGCATCCAAGTTCACGGAAAAGATATCGGTTCCTATTTTTACAAATGATGAACTCGTATTGTTTGCCAAATCGTACTCTGCAGAGCTTGGGTACAAGATAGATGAGATGGCTATTCTGGCATTGCATAACAGAATCAGCAATATTGAGAGGATAGACCAGGCTACCACTCTGACAGAGGTCAAGGATATAATTGACGAGGCCATAGACAGGGAGGCTCACAGCGGACTGAAGAAGGCTATAAGTATTCTGACAGCCAAGCGATATACAGATGATGACCGAATTGTACTCAAAGAGGATCATTTCAGGGAAAAATAAATACTTATGGGGGTATATATATGTGTAATTTTACAGCAATGGATTGTTACCTGTTTGGTCAGGCAACACACTATGACATCTACAAGAAGATGGGTGCTCACTTAGCTGAGCGCAAAGGAAAAAAAGGAGTGTGCTTTGACGTCTGGGCGCCACATGCGAGGGAAGTATACGTGTTTGGTGAGTTTAACGACTGGAATGAGACCAGTCATGAGATGAAGCGTGTAGAGCCGGAAACCATGGGAGTGTATGAGCTTTTTGTACCGGGAGCGCAAAAGGGTCAGATGTATAAGTTTATTATAGTCACTGAACAGGGTGATAAGCTGTACAAGGCGGATCCATACGCAAACTACGCAGAGCTTCGTCCGGGAACAGCGTCAATCATCACAGATATCGAGCACTTCACATGGACTGACAAAGAGTGGATGGATAAAAGAGCAGCAAAGTCAGATGCTGATGTATATTCTTCACCTATGGCTATATATGAGTGCCATCCGGGCTCATGGATGAGACATCCGGGCAGGGATGATGAGGGCTTTTATACATACAGGGAGCTTGCAAAATCACTCGTATCCTATGTGAAAACTATGGGATATACACATATTGAGCTTATGGGTATTTCAGAGTATCCGTTTGATGGCTCATGGGGATATCAGGTGACAGGCTACTATGCACCTACATCGAGGTATGGAAAGCCTGAGGATTTTGCATACTTTGTTGATCAGTGCCATAAAAATAATATCGGAGTAATCCTCGACTGGGTACCTGCACATTTCCCAAAGGATGCGCATGGACTTGCCAATTTCGACGGAACAGCCACATATGAGTATGCAGACCCAAGAAAGGGAGAGCATCCCGACTGGGGCACAAAGATATTTGACTACGGTAAGAATGAAGTAAAGAACTTCCTTATCGGAAGTGCATTGATGTGGATAGAAAATTACCACGTAGACGGACTCCGTGTGGATGCAGTTGCGTCAATGCTTTATCTTGACTATGGAAAGAGCGACGGACAGTGGGTGCCAAACAAGTTTGGAGGCAATAAGAACCTCGAGGCAGTAGAGTTTTTCAAGCATATCAATACACTCATACTTGGAAGAAATCACGGAACTGTAATGATAGCCGAAGAGTCTACCGCATGGCCAAAGGTAACAGGCAAGGTAGAGGAAGACGGACTGAACTTCAGCTACAAGTGGAACATGGGATGGATGCATGACTTCCTTGATTATATGAAGCTGGATCCATATTTCCGTAAAAATAACCACAACAAGATGACATTTGCGATGAGCTATAATGAGAGTGAGAAATATATTCTGGTACTGTCACATGATGAGGTGGTACATCTGAAGTGTTCTATGCTCAACAAAATGCCGGGCTTAGAAGGGGATAAATTCAAGAACCTCATGGCAGGATATGCATTTATGATGGGACACTGTGGAAAGAAGCTTCTTTTCATGGGACAGGAGTTTGCACAGAAGCAGGAGTGGAGTGAGGAAAGAGAACTCGACTGGTATCTGCTTGAGAATCCGGAGCATAAAAAGATCCAGAACTGGGTAAAGGAGCTGCTTCACCTCTATAGGAGAAACCGCTGTCTGTATGAGCTGGATTCAAGCTGGGAAGGCTTTGAATGGATAAATGCAAACGATGCAGACAGAAGCATCTTCAGCTTTATCAGAAAGAGCAAGGATGGCAAGAATAATATGCTCTTTGTTATCAATTTCACACCGGTAGAGAGACCTGATTACAGAGTCGGAGTGCCAAAGCGCAAGACATATCAGCTCGTTTTAGATAGTGAGGATCCTAAGTTTACCGGCAAAACGGTACAAGAGCCTGTAAAGAAGGCTGCAAAGGGCAGAGGCAAGGCAGCAAAACAGTCATATAAGAAGCTGGACTATAAGGCAGTCAAATCAGAGTGTGACGGCAGACCATTTTCATTTGCTTATCCACTTGCGCCTTACGGAGTTGCTGTATTTAAATACTAATATACCGGTAAATAGCAGGGTAAAGGACCGCGCCAATTTAAGGCGCGGTCTTTATTTTTGCGTATTATATGTCGATATATAAAAAAAGATAACTATTCAGAACCACAAAAGTACGAAGTAAGAATATCCATAAATAAAGGCTGCAGAGATGGTACATATGCAGGGCACGGAGCAGGAAATATGCAGATAGAGAATTTGATTAATAAAAGCACAGATACGAAAAATACGGACACAAAAACCATAAATGACATGACAGCGGGTATGCGTGTGTCAGACTACATAAAGACAGACAGCAGTGACAATATGTCAAAAAAGGCGGCTGTTGTCGGTTCGTCAAACTCTGTTGATATGTCGGATACGATATATGCAAGACCACAGGCTAAAAACGAAGCCGGGAACAACGATGACACAGATATGGCAGAAAATCTGCTAAATGACATGAATCAGACCTCAGAAAACAGGCGAAATGATATGATTGTCACTGCAAGCACCACAACGAGTGATGATTACAAAGCTGCAAAGGATGATGGATATGATGTCATTGTCACTGAGACCGATAAGATAAAAGCAGTGCTGGCAAAGGCAGGTGTAGATATATCCATATATGGAGATGATCTGAGCAAGGAGCAGCTCACAGACATCACGGGAAGCCAGACTGAAGCGGCCATGCTTGTCAATCAGATGAAAGCATATGATATTCCTGCTACAGATGACAATATAAAGGCAGGTACAGATGCCATAGACCGGGCAAAGAGCCTTACAAATATATCCAATGAGACAAAGGCATATCTGGTCAGAAATAACATGAATCCGACGGTTTCCAATGTATACAAGGCTACGTACAGCAGCAGTCAGGTACAAGATTACAGGCAGAAAACCAAAATGACGGAGATATCAGATGAGCTGTTTGAGGAGCTTAAGCCACAGCTTAAACAGATATTAGAGGAAGCTCATATAGACAGTAGTGATGAGAATCTGAATCAGTGCAGATGGCTGATAGATGAAGATATAGCCGTTACACCTGACAATGTGCTGCTTGCGAATCAGGTAGACTGCATCAATGCAGCAGGAGAAAATGTGAGCAGTGATTTTTATGCAAGGGCAGTGACAGAAGCACTGGCAATGGGAAAAAAGGCTACAGATGCCACTATGTCACAAGATGGTCTGACATTTGACATGGCAAAGAAAGCCTGTGATGTATTAGGTGAGGCGACCGCAGATGACATTGTCACATTAGAGTCAGATAACATACCTGTCACGATAGAGAATCTGTCAAAGCTTATAGCTGCAAGGGGCAAGGATAGTGCAGCATCGCAAGCCTCAGCAAATAAAGCTGCGGATAATCAGATTACAGACAGCCGGGAAGCAAGGCTTGTGACAGCTCAAAGAAAGCTTGAGGAAGCGAGACTTTCCATGACAGCAGAAGCCAACCTTTCACTCATAAAAAAAGGAGTTTCAATAGACACAGAGCCTATTGAACGTGTAGTGGAGCTGCTTAAGCAGCAGGAAAATAAATACTACGGAGCGCTGTTTGGTGATAGCAGTGTAGAGGCATCTGATGATAGGGTACGTATGTACAATAATGTCTGTGATATTTTCAATCAGATGAAGCAGCAGCCGGCGTATGTACTGACCTTGGAATCCGCTGATGACACTGTGTATGAGTTGTATACAGCAGGCAAAGCAATGAAGCAGTCATTAGAAGCAGCAGCCTCAGGATATGAGACTCTTATGACATCACCGCGGGCAGATATGGGAGACAGTATATCAAAAGCATTTCAGAATGTGGATGATATACTTAAAGAACTTCAGATAGATACATCTGAAAGCAATCGCAGGGCTGTGCGGATACTTGCGTACAACAGTACCGACATCACAGAGGACAATATAAAGCAGATAAAGTCTGTAGATGAGCAGGTGCAGAGAGCATTCAGCGATATGACACCGGCGGTGACGATTGAGATGATAAAAAGAGGTATATCACCGCTTGATATGAGCATGAGTGACATAAGTGAAACTGCCAGACGGATAAAATCAGAAAATCCTGACGAAAGAGATGAGAAATTCAGCGAGTTTCTCTGGAAGCTTGAAAAGAAAAATGAAATCTCAGAGAAGGAAAGAGACTCATATATAGGCATATACAGGCTTATTTCACAGGTGGAGCAGTCAGATGGTGCTGTGATAGGCTCACTTGTTAATCAAGGAGCAGATATTACAATGAAAAATCTGCTTACAGCGGTCCGGGTACGAGGAAAGAGTGCCATGGACTATAAGGTGGACGATACCTTTGCTGGAGTGGACAGTGTAAGCAGGGGCATTAAAATTGACTCACAGATAGAAAGCGCATATCATACAAACTGCCTAAGGGATGTGCTTGATACACTTTCACCTGAGAAAATGGAGTTTGTGCAGGATGACAGCTGGCTTGAGATGACTCCGGAGCAGCTAAGGCAGGCTGTATATGAGGCAGGCGAGGATAACGCACTGTCAGAGCAATATGCCACGGAGCAGCTAAGACAGTTCAATCAGGCAGTTTCGGCGCCTGAGAACGTATATGCTTTTCTAGAGAAATATGATGTAAAAACAACCGCGGTAAACCTCATGGCTGCGTCAAGGCTAATGAAAAATCCGTCAGAGGCAGTAAGAAATCTCTGGGAGCGTGGAGACAGTGCTACGGCAAGGGCTCTTTTGGATGAGACTCTCAGACGATTTTCTGAGTCGGTTAAAAATCCAAAGGAGCTTGCGCAGGCGCAGGAAACGCTGGCTGATACAGCTGAGCATGTTATGGATTCGATGATTATAGAGGATAGGCACACAGGTTCAATAGACCTCAGACAGATGAAGCTATTATGCAGTCAGCTAAGGATAGCTTCAAATATGTCGAGACAGGAAAACTATATTGTACCAATAGAGACTGCAGACGGGGTCACAGGTATGAAGCTTCGCATAGTAAGAGGTGAAGATAAAAGGGGACTGGTTGACATATTCCTTGAGGATAAAAAATGCGGCAGGGTAGCTGCATATTTTGAGGCAAAGGAAAACTCAGTATCTGCTATGATAGTCACAGACGATGAGCAGACTAAAAAGCTGTTTGAAGACAATATCACTATGTTTGAGGCAGGAATAAGTGATGGTGAACAGCGTGTGCGCATAGATGTGGCACTGGAGCATGATATATCTGCAAAAGAGTCTAAGATGTCAGATATGAAATCGAATACTGAGTCAGATAATGAGACTAAAAAGCAGCTTGATGGCAGTGAAAGTGTCCAGACAACCAGACTATATCACATCGCAGAGCAGTTTATTGTAAATGTTCAGAGGGTGATTGCGCAAGATAGTCTGTAACACCGATATATATTGCATGTGCCAGGTCATCCTGATAGTTTTTGTCAGTAAGAAGAAGTGTCTCAGCAGGATTACTCAAGAATCCACATTCTACGATTACGGTCGGGGATGTGGATTTTTTAAGTATAAAGTATTCTTTATTGGGCTTAATGCTTCGTGGCTTTGCGACACAAAGAGAAGTGTTTAAAGCTCCAAGAACAGAGGATGCGAGCTCTTTTCCTGCATCAGAGGCTTCATAATAGAATACCTGTGGACCGCAGCTTGAACTGTCCTCAAAGCTGTTTTGATGGATACTGATGCTGACTGCCACATTGCTTTTAGACATCAGGGCAGTTCTCTTTGTCAGATCATCTGTCTTTGGATGCTTGGAATTATCCGGGGCGAGATCACAGTCGGTGGTTCTGGTCATGACAACAGTAAAGCCTCTGTTTTCAAACAGCTGTTTAAGAGCCATTGCAATGCTCAGGTTGACATCCTTTTCCATGACGCCGGAGGTGGAAATCTTACCGGGATCACTTCCACCATGTGCTGGTTGTAGTTTACGCAAATTGTGATATGTATTCCCCAGTATATATGGGGAGTTAGAAATGTATTGAGATTAGATAGCCTTTTTCTCCAAGTCCTCACAGTAAACGCTTGAAAATAAATGTTCCAGTTCATTTCCGAAGTTGTATGAGATTTTAAGTTTGCGGTTTTCATAAACTGTTATCTGGTCTATCATTTCCACAATAATATCTCTGTCTAATTCTTCAATGTCTTTCAGTTCCAACAACCGCCTTAACCACGGTGTTTCAAAAACATCTTCTGTTACACTTTCTTTTTTCTTTTCTTCCAGCGTTTCAATCTGTTTGGAGTAAAGCGTTTCTTTTTGTTGATAGTCCTCTCGATAAGAAAGAAATTCTTCTTTAGAAATCAGTTCGTCTTTGTAATCTTCATAAATTGACTTTTTCAGTTTCTTTACTCTTTCAAGTTCTGTTTTTAACTTTGTCAGTTCTATGTCAGTTGATTTTCTGATTTTTGTTGCTGTGAAAGATTGTGATTTTACAAGCTCCTGCAAATTCTCTACATTGCGGATAATCTGCTTTAAATCGCCCAGCACAATATCATTCAATACTTGAAATGGGAGAGTATGCGGAGTGCAATAGTCCTTTCCACTTCTTTTGTAAGTTCCACAATAGAATGAATAAGACCTGCTTCCGTCTGCACGTCGCCAGAAATTTTTCATCATTGCCCGACCACAATCGCCACACTTTATAAAGCCTGCAAAGATATTTTTATTTGTTTCCAAGTCAATATCCCTATGCTTCTTTGTCAGCAGTTTTTGTACCTTATCCCACAGTTGACGGTCTATAATCGGTTCATGCGTATTTTCAACTCTTATCCAGTTTTCTTTCTCAACTGGTCGCTGTTTGCTTCTCATACGCTGATGTTTCTTCCCTTGTATCATGTTGCCGATATACATTTCATTTTTCAACATGATATTTACTGTTGAATACGTCCAATAGGAAGTTTTCTCCAAACGGTTGCAATTTTTATAATTTTCACCGTTGAGCTTTTTATATTCCGACGGACAAAGGATACCCTCTGCATTTAGTATTTTTGCAATGCTTTGTTTTCCTATTCCTTGTGCATACATAGTAAATACCCGTTTTACAACTTCGGACGCATATTCATCAATCACAAGTTTATTCTTATTTGCAGGAGATTTCTTATAGCCATAGCTTGTAAATGCTCCGATAAATTCTCCTGCTTTCTGCTTTGATTTTACAGTCGCTTGAACTTTATTAGAAATATCTCTGGCATACTGTTCGTTAAATATATTTTTAATAGGAAGTAACATATCGTATGCCTGCTTCATACTATCAATATTATCTGTTACAGAAATAAAACGAACATTAAGCTCTGGAAATATTCTTTCCAAATATCGCCCCGTATCAATGTAATCTCGTCCAAAACGGGAAAGGTCTTTTACAACAACACAATTTACCTTGTTATCTTCAATGTCAGCAATCATTCTATGAAAGTCTGGTCTATCGAAATTCGTTCCCGTAAAACCGTCATCAATATAAACATCATATAAGATAAAGTCATCATGCTTATTCACATATTCTGTTAAAAGTTTTCTCTGATTTCCTACACTATCGCTTTCTTCCTTATCTCCGTCCTCTCGTGATAATCTGATATAAATAGCTACGTTAAATAAGCTTGAACCTTTTTGATAAATCATTTTTCCACCTATTCAACTGCCGTACCTATAATAATATCATACAATAAAGTACGGCTTCTTTCCATGATTTTCAAAGGTTTTCCCCTCTTGATATGCGTTTTTAATATGAGATTTCACGATACGGATAAGTAATTCTTCTACAGAAAATTTACATAAAAATTCTCGTTCTACAATATATTGTGCAGGTTTTTTTTTAGTCAATGTATCAGCTCCCTTAATCAACTATCTATTCTCAACATACGCACATAGGCTTATCCAATATGCGTATTTTTCACAATGTTACAGAAGCAAACAGATGGTATTGGAAAGCTTTGTTAGTATCTCAACTATTCCCATTCTTGTGGGCAGAACTGCACCATATCGGTACGGAAAGGTGTGATTTGTTGCAGGAATTTGAAAAGATTTGAAAAAATTTTCGGATACAAAAAAGCCCGCACAAAACATGAATTTTGTGCGAGCTACTGGGATAGTGTATTTAATTGTAGATAGTATGCTGTTAAATCAGATTTGAATATATCGAATTGTACTTAAAGCTTAAAGGCACATTCATCACTCCATTTTTGGTTTGGATGTTTCAATGTAATAAATATGTTCCTTGTTCCACTGTTTTAAACAAAAACAAAATTCGATAACAGCCAAAGCAATATTATATGTATGGGATAGAAAATATAAAAGAGATATTTACACTTTTTTCCTCGTTGATGATTGTATGATAGTATTAGCGGAAGAGCAAGAACCATAATCCACTGATACTGAATTGTAAATATATTCCCTCCTACATCCATAGGAGAAATTCCACCTATTATAGACAATAGATATTCCATACCATGGGAAAGCCCTGTTCCTATTATCGGAATTAATTCCTTGATTTTCCATAAAATAATGGGAACAATATTAGTGGACATAAAAAACATATACACAACAACAAATATCATATACGACAGAATAAGTCTTTTCTTGTTGTCATAAGCTAAATACATTATAATTCCTAAAACAACAAAAATAAGTCCCCCTTCCGTTGTAAACACACTTCCCAAAAGAGCTGGTATCAAATAGAAGCATATTGTTTCCGTATACATATTACTAATTGAACTCAGATAACCACATACTATACATACAATAACTTGATAAGCAATATATAAACTTAGTACTTTTATCCAGGAAACAGCCTTTTGGTTTTTTCTTATTTCTAAGATTTCACATATGCATGCAACGATAAATAATGTTCTAAAGAAATTTAATTCAATTTGTGTACTCATTTGAATAACAGCCATCACAATACTTGCTAAATATAGCCTCAATATATACATCCGCTTAGAACTAGTATACTTTACGCCATTAACAACACCAAAAATAAAAATAGGTGCAGCGATTCGTCCTATCCAATGTAACGGCAAAGACATTGGCAAATCAGGAAAGAAATAAGCTATATGGTCTAAAAACATAGCAATCATAGCTATTATTTTTAACTGAAATATATTCATTAACAATACTCCATGATTTTATTTTAAAAATATGATATTATAAATTAATCAAAAAAACAAGGTGAAAGGAGAAATTTCATGTGTAAGATATCCAAAAAAAATATTTTCGCTTCTTTATTGGCAGTGTCTATGATTTTCACAATGATGTCGACAACTGTTGTTCATGCTCAGTCAGTTAAAGATGGAAGTAATGAGGTAACCGTTACACCAAATGTTGGAGTTTCTTATGTTTCTCCAGAAGAAACTATTGAAACAAGAGGTACATCAAGACCTAGTAAGGTATGGAACATCAAGAGTAAAGGGCAATACGATTTTGCTGGTTCCTCTCATTATCAAAACTTGTATACTAATTATAAGTTTACAGGAAAAACGAGTTATAAGGTTTATGTAGAGAACACCGGAGATAATCCAATTACTGTGACAGCTAAAAGGCTTACTAAGACTTATGGCTCTACAAAAATTAGTGCTGGTAAAACTGGTTCTTTTGAGTTTTCTAATATTAAAAGCGATACTGAGTTTTATATTGTTTTTGAAGGAAATGGATACTCATTTAGCGGACATGTAAAATAACTTAAATACAGAAGAGAGTAAACGTTATGCTTGCTCTCTTTTTATATTAGAATCCTCCAGCTGCTACCCCTATGTAGAACAAGCTCATACTGCGATACCTGAGTCGCCTTTGTCTGATTATTAAGAAATTATACGGCAACGCGTGCTTTCACATTGCTTGTCTGTTCTCTCTTAAATTTCTTCTTTTTCTTATATTTTCGTTGTTTTCATCACTTGCGTTATCTACAACCTCCATGCCCCGGGTCAATTACAATAACGGTGGAATTAGTGTTTTTGCCGGTATTTTTTGCAAGAGCACAGACACCTCTTCCGAGGTAGAAGGACAGAATAAAGAGAGCTAAAATAAGACAGTATTTGTTTTTCTTAATAATGTACATATATTTTTTCATATAAGATACCTATAAAAAACCCGATGCACATAGAAGGCATCGGGTGTGTTTGTATATTATATGATTGGCTGATATCATTTATAACCTATAAAAGGTACTGAGTTAGACTGTAGCTGTAAAGGTACGGCCTCTTTCAGTAAGCCTTAAGCAATCAGTTCAGATATTTGATAACAGTATCCCAGACAGATGAATTCTCAAAGCCAAGCTTCCAGAATGCTGCACCGGCGAGCTTATTGTCGTCGACGAGCTTGAGCCTTTTCTCTAAAGATGTAGTGTCCTCGAGCCATACCTTGTACAGCTTGTTGGATACAGACCACTCAGCGTAGTTCTGACCGGATTCCTCATCAAGAGCAGCAGTGGCATTGTTTGTGGCAAGCTGTGCTGCAGCTGCGTCCATACTATATACCTGTGAGGCAACAGTGTACTTTGACTGATCCTCGGTATCGGTTACGGCATCATCGTCCTCCTTTGGAGTGAGCTCCCATATTCTGGTATAAAAAGGCATGCCGAGAATAATCTGGTCAGCGGGAACCTCCTTCAGAGTGGATTCAACACCCTCAGTTACCCACGGAATGGAAGAAACTGAGCCGGCATCAGAGCCCTTATAGTGTTCATCGTATCCCATAATCACAATATAATCGGCAAAGTTTGCCATATCAGAGCGATTGAAGAACTTGTTGAAGCTGGCAGGTACTGTGACATCAACTGAAAGTGATATACCGTTATTGTGACACTTTATGGCGAGCTCTCTGATAAACTCGATGTAAGAGTCTCCATATGCTGCTTCTGTGATATTTTCAAAGTCAATATTTACACCATCAAGCTCATAGTTAAATGCAGCCGACATAATCTGATTGATCAGGGTAGTTCTCGTGGATGTATGTGTGAGCACATATGCTGCATCTACATCAGTATTTTCAAAGTTGCTGAACAGTCCCCATACCTCGATGCCCTGGGAATGGCAGTAGCTGACATAATCCTTGCTTGCTATATCTGCCAGATTACCATTGTTGTCATTTAAATAAAACCAAGTTGGTGACATTACATTTATGCCCTTGGTTGATGAAATTACCTGGGGCACTTTACTGTTTGCTGACTGGCTTGTTACCTGATTCCAGGCAAGACAGATATCCTTATCCTTCTTGATATGCGTAAAGGTCTCTTCCTCATAGTCAGGATTCGTAAGCTTAGTTTTTTTGCTCTCGGACAGAGCCTTGCGCTTTATATATCCAATAACACCATCCTCAGTGGCAACCTTATCCCATTTGTCACCGGAATCAAGAATAGTAATCTTGTCATCCTTTTTCACCTCTTTTAGAATAGGGCTCTTTATGCCGCCCTTCACGCGGACCTGGGTAGACTTGTTTACAGTGGCACTGTCTATTTCATCCCATTTGCTTGTGATGACGATGCGTGCCGGGTCATCATATGACTTAAAGGTGATATTGGAGTACTGTTTTACATAGTCTAAAGCGATAAGCGCAGAGTCAGAGGTGGCTTTCACAATCGGATAGCCAAAGTCATTGGTCTGCTTGGTGACACTGTAGCTATTGCTGTCAGCCGCCGCTGAGATGATATCAGATGCGGTTGTGTAAAGAAGCACATTCTCATTTGCATCCCAGTAAAATCTGGAATTTAATGAGTCGTGAACAAATTTGTAATCAACGTATATTTTTTTATCTATTATTTTAGCCTTGTAATCGGATAGCTCATTATTTACAATGAGAGCAGCCTCATCATCAGAAGAGATATTGAAATACTCTTTAAGATCCTCTGTCTTTTTCGTAGGGGTGTATTTATTGATAAGAGCAGTTATACCCATTATTATTACAACGAGGATAATAAGTCCGGTTACTATAAGTGCAGGCAATAATTTCTTTTTCATGTGTAAAAATCCTTTCCTATTATTTGGTGTCGAAATTGCTTAAGCTAATTATACCATTGTGAAATAGCATATTCAAATAATATGAAATAAATTTGTAATAAATTAAGAAATTTGTTTATGCATTTTGGCGCGGAAGGAGCAAAAGCTTCCCCCGCGCACATACCTTTTCTTTTTAAAATATGTCTTTTGGTTGTCTTTTTGCATTTAAACGGGGTAAAGAACCAAAAATATGCTGACATCGATTTCTTGTATAATTGAGAAAAAATGATATTAATCATTAATTATTGACAGTTTATAGAAATTGATATTTCCGGAGCTTTCCACACCCAATTTAATTGCTGATTTTTTAGTTTCGTTTAATTTGATAAAAT
>OHFR01000332.1_pt1 | contig 23619 bp, 16 predicted proteins | sample 1567531 | NCBI WGS metagenome assembly OHFR01 (sample SAMEA3879597, study PRJEB24766) | human gut metagenome | biome: human-associated habitat; feature: feces | place: USA | collected 1985/1987
TACACTTTGTTGGCATGCAATACAACATAACCTTAGGAAATCCGTAACACCACCTGTAAGCGGCAGTTCATAACCTAACCCCCGGTTATTCATATCTCAATGCATCAATGACTTCCATCTTGGCTGCCTTGTTTGCAGGATAGTATCCGAAGAATACTCCTGTCAGCATGGAGAAGAATAAGGAAAGTACAATAGCGGATAAGGATGGCCGTACCGACATAATAATGTAGCTTGAATATTCAGAATACATATTCTGGATCACAAACTCCGCTGCTTTGCCTAATACAAATCCATTAAACACCCCGATCAATATCCCGATCATTCCACCAAAGATACAGAGTACGATCGCTTCTATGACAAACTGCATACGGATGGTGCTCCTCTTCGCTCCAAGTGCCATCCGGACACCGATCTCCCTTGTACGCTCGGTAATAGACACAAGCATAATGTTCATGACACCGACACCGCCTACGATCAATGAGATCAATGCAATGCCGGACACTGCGATCGTGATCACATTAATGACGGTATTGATCATTCCCATATCAGACGCCATATTATAGGTAGTAACATGGAAATTTTTATTGTTTGCATATTTCTCTTCAAAAAAGTTTGTAACATCTGTCGTTGCCTGATCGATATCAGCCAGGGAATTGACCATCAGGTTAAAGTTTGTGTAACCGGACTGATCCTTTCCCATCAGCTTAAAACAGGTCTGGATTGGAATAAACATTGTAGTATAACGGTCTTTTTCCGGGACGCTGGTGTCCACCTTGCCAAAAAGTGCTGCATTATATTCGTATATGCCTACAATTGTAAAATTATATAGATTTCCATCGCTGCCTGCATAAGTGATCTGTTCTCCTATTGGATTCTCATCTCCAAAATACTGCTTTGCCATGGTATCTGCCACAATGCAGACGTTCTTCTTTGTTTTGTTATCCTGTTTTGTAAGGTTTCTTCCTGCATACATCTTTAATTTCATATAATCAATATACTCGGAAGTAGTCCCCTGAACGGATACATTGGCATAAGTATTTTTATCCTGCCGGATCTGTCCGTTTCCAAGAAATTCAGAAGCTGCTATTCCATCAAATTCATCCGGATATTTTTCCACCAGTTCATCGATCATCTCCTGTGTCACAAAGTCCGATGTTTTCATTTCCGGGTATTCCCAGGTATCCCAGTCCGCATCATCTTCCGGATATCTTGCATCCACATATGCCTGAACCGTATTGCCACCCAGTGAATTTAAGGTGGATGTCAAAGTAGTCTGAATGGAATTACCGATCGTCGTGATCGTGATGACTGCACTGATACCGATTATAATTCCTAACATGGTCAGAATCGAACGCATTTTATTGCTGAAAATGCTGGTGATCGCCTCTTTTATATTTTCCAAAAACATCAGCCTTCACCTCCATTATCTGACACGATATTACCATCCAAGATCGTAACGATCCGTTTTGTCTCCGCCGCAAGTTCCTGTGAGTGTGTGATCAAAACGATGGTTTTTCCCTGCTCCTCATGCAGCTTATGAAAAAGATCCATGACCATATGTCCGGTTTTGGAATCCAACGCTCCGGTCGGCTCATCCGCTAAGATGATCGCCGGATCATTGATCATTGCGCGTGCGATCGCCACCCGCTGTTTCTGTCCGCCGGAAAGCTCGTTTGGTTTATGAAAAGCCCGTTCCTCCATGCCAACCATTTTTAACATTTCCATGGCTCGCTCTTTTTGATTTTTTTCCCTCTCAGTACTATATAACAGCGGAACCATGACATTTTTTAATGCATTGGCTTTCGGAAGAAGGTTAAAATTCTGGAATACAAAACCAATCCTCTTGTTTCGGATTGCACTTCGCATGGAATCATCCATTTTATTTACATCTTTTCCCTCCAGAAAGTAAGTTCCCTCAGTCTGACGGTCCAGGACACCAATAATATTCATCAATGTACTTTTTCCGGAACCGGACTCACCGACGATGGAGACAAATTCTCCCTGATCGACTGACAGGCTGATCCCATTTAAAATCTGCAGTTCATTCGGCTTTCCTATGTAATAACGTTTTATAATATTCTCCATACGGATTACTGGTTCACTCACGATCATTCTGCCTCCGTACTCATCATGCCTTCTGTGTCAAGTGCCTGATTGGAATATATCTGTTCCGGAGTAAACACCTGACCTTCGGTGACAGAAAATGTATTATCGTAGATCAGCTGGTCGCCCTCTTTCAGATCGCCGCCTGTCACTTCTGTATAATAATCTACCTCTTCACCGACTTTGATATTTTTCCGGACTGCGGTTGCTGTTCCATCTTCATTTGCTTCCGCTACCAGAACATAGGAATCTCCGTTGTCGTCCTGCCGGACCAGATCATATGGAACTGCAAGCTGTGTACCTCTGTCTTTGATCACAATTTTGGCTTTTGCACTCATTCCAACCAGAAGTTCTGTGTTGTCGATCGTGATCTCTGCAGAATAACCGCTTGAGGTATTGGTATCTGTACCGTTTGTGTTTGTGGACTGATTTTTTACTCTGACCACACGTGTTACCGTACCTTTGATCTCTTCATCCCCCGTTGCATCCGTTGAAACGGTTGCAGGCATTCCTTCCTGGATCTTTAAAATGTCAGCTTCCTCAACATTTACAATCACTTTTAAGGAAGATGTATCCTCGATCGTGATCATGGTCGTTCCTGCTGTGTTTTTATCTCCGACTGATACATTGACGGCTGTGACAACTCCACCGATCGGTGCAGAAAGTGTACAGTCTGCAAGCTGCTTCTGTAACTGTTCCAGCTGGTCTTTTGACTCTGTGGTCGTGCTTGCCTGGTATTTTTGCATATCAACGGTATTCTGGGCAGATGCAACGCTTCTGTCCGTGTTTTTTAACACAGATGCATAATTGTCATTTGCGGAATCCAATGCATTTTGTGCTGTCTCCAAAGATGATTTAAAAACATCTAATTTTCCATCATACTCAGAAGTATCTTTGTGGTTGTTTTTCAGATAATAAATATAATCCTCACACTCTGATACCTTTTTCTTATATTTATCAACATCAGCCTGTGCTTTATCGATCGTCTTCTGTGCTGCATCCAGTGCATCCTGCTGATCCTGTTTGTTCTGGGTAAGACTGTTCTGCTTCTGTGCCTCATCGTTTGCTGCAACAGCATTCGCATTATTAATATTTGTCTTCAACTCTGCAATCTGTTTTTCAATATCCTTCTGATCCAATGTCACAAGCGGATCACCCTCTTTTACAATGTCACCCACCTGAACGTTCACGGCTGTGATCTCTGCTGCTGCAAGAGACATGACATTTGTCTTGCTCTGTCCTGCGATCGTTCCCTTCAAAGAAACTGAATCGGATAAATCCCTTTTCTCTACCGGTTCTACCTCAACCGTATTCGCTGCTGTCTCGATCTGTGAAGTCATATTTTTAACAGCGCTGCCGATCAATACAATTACAATAGCTGCAATCACTAAAACGATCAGCCATACTTTCTTCTTTTTCTTTGGTACTTCAGCCACTTCTGTCTTTTTTTCTTTTTTATGAAAGAAATGCTTTTTTTCCTTTACATTGTTGTCTTCCATGCTTACATGATCTCCTTTTTTCCTTGTCTTTTTTGACCTATGGCAAATTGTACCATATTGTTTTCAGAAAAAAAGGGGATTAATGTAATCTTAATATTTCTTTCACGTTTCTTTATGAAAAGGAATGATTTCTAAAAAAGGTCTAAAAAATTATCTGGCATTTTTCGTTCCTTTTGCTGCTAACTAACACAAGTCCCGCCAACAGCAAAACCGGGAAAAGAATTGAGGCTCCAATTCCCACGCGCAGATTATTGGAAAACGCACTCGAAACAAATCCCACGAGTGTCGGTCCGCCGGAACCGGCACAAATGCGATCAGCAGATAAGAGCCAATGCAAAGCAGCGTACTTAATTTCATAAACTGATCCAGATCGAATCTGTCTCCATATTTTCCATAAATCAAGCGGGAAGTTCCCATTAAAATAGAGAATGCCATCGGTCCCACCAGATCACCGATCGTTTTGGTGATTCCAAGTCCCTGCTCCGCAAACGCTGATGCCCACTGGCTCACCGCCTGCTCGGATGCACCGGAGCACACCATCATGATCATTAAAAACCAGAATACTTTTTCCCGGAAAAGTTCTCCCATGGTCATGCCCTTCTCGCCCTCTTCATGCAGACTGTAGATTGGCACTTTTGTGAATAAAATCATATTGCAGACCGGAATGATCACCCACAACAGTGTGAGGATTTTCCAGTGTTCCGTTCCAAACAGTGCGAAAAACACCGTGGAAAATAAAACAACACCGGTACATCCCCAACAGTAAAAGGAATGTAAAAGACTCATAGCCGCTTCCTTATTATCCGTCGGGCATGCCTCAATGATCGGACTGACCAGCACCTCCAGCAATCCACCGCCCACTGCATAAATCATGACCGACATTAAAATGCCAACAAACGGATCTGCAAAAAGTTCCGGCAAAACCGTGAGCAGTACCAGCCCTGCCGCCGCACAGATGTGGGCGATGACCACGGATGCCCGGTAACCGATTTTGTCAATGAACCCTGCCGAAAGCAGATCGATCAGAAGCTGTATCACAAAATTGATTGTGATAAGCAGTGTGATCTTCGTCAGCGGAATCTGGTATGTTTTCTGGAATGTCACGAACAACAGCGGAACAAAGCTGTTGACGATCGCCTGGACAATATAACCGATAAAGCAGGCGTATGTTGTTTTTTTATAGTCTTGTTTCATTTTCATCCTCGCTTTTTATATGTGTTTTCAGCCAAAGCCTCCTTCTTTTATAGCACATAAATTTCTTTTTTAAAAGCAAAAATCACCTTCCATGACATTGCGCACGGTAAGTGTCATGAAAAGTGATTTTATCACGCATTTTTTAATAAACGTTTCTAATTTTTTACTCTATTTTTCATATAAGAATTCTTCCGGCAGTGTCACATTGAAATCTTTTGCAAGATCACGGAAATTATCCGGCGTGATGGTCTGTCTCTTATTCGGCTGCATTGATAACATTTTCACAAGGATCTCTGCGGATTTCTCTGCGGTGTGCATTAACCCAAATGTCAGGTCAAAATCTTCTCCCGAAGCAAACATTCCGTGATGTGCCCAGATTGCAAGATTGTATTTCTTCATTAATTCACTGGTTGCTACTGCGATGTCACGGCCGCCCGGAACCATCCACGGAACGACACCCACACCTTCTGGAAATACAACCGGACATTCTGTCGCCATCTCCCATAATTCTCTTGTAAACACCTTATCTTCCAGTGGCAATACAAAAGTCAGCGCAATAATATTGGTTGGATGTGCATGGTATATCACTCTGTGTTTTCCACCGGTTGCGATCATTTTCACCTCATGATTCATTAAATGAGACGGAAGTTCAGAAGTTGGTCTTCCACCATTCACCAGCCCCCAAACGATACGGTAATTTTCCCCTTTTTCATCAAGTTCGATGATACAGATGGAATCTTCCGGTTTGATGATCACATTACGGAAATACTTTCCACTTCCTGTTACAAGAAAATACTCTTTTGCAAGTTTTGGAACGCTTGTTCCAATTGGCTGCCACTCTTTTGGCTCAAAATCTTCCTTTACGGCTTCCACTTCTTCCGGCCGGATACGATAGGAAAGATTTCCGCCATTTCTCTCATGCCATCCCTGCTCCCATCCATCATTTGCCATGCGGATAAATCCCTGCACAAATTCTGCATCTAATACTCTCATTTTTCTTTCCTCCATTTTGGTTTTCTATCATTGATTTTGTGTTCAAAACTAACTGCATTCTTTTTTACATGGTTTGTCTGGCTATCGATTTAACAGTACTTCTTTCTCATATCTCTCTACTTCTGCAAACCAGTTCTTATCTGCGGGAACTCCACATTCCTCACAGTATTTGGTCCATACATCTCCAAATGGAAATGTCTTTAATTCTTCCTGCATGACCATCAGCTCGGTCAGGCGATTCTCATCCTGTAATTTTTTAAGTTCTGCATTCGGTGTACAGAGCGCCGATAATAATGCTTTCTGCCAGCTTCTAAATCCCACAGTCCATGCACTGATGCGGTTGATACTTGCATCAAAATAATCAAGTGCCATATGTACCCTGTCAATCGCATCACATCTTACGATCTCTTTTGCCATCTCTTTTGTCTCATCATCAAATAATACGACATGGTCAGAATCCCATCTTACCGGTCTTGTAATGTGAAGTGCAATCTCCGGGAAATAACAGAGTAAAGCCGGTATTTTATCCGATACTACTTCTGTAGGATGATAATGTCCGTTGTCCATCAACGGAAGTACATTCTCATGTGTCGCCGCAAATGTCAGTGTAAACTCGGCTGATCCCGCTGTGTAAGACTCCACACCGATTCCGAATACCTTAGACTCCACACATGGTTTTACCAGCTTTGGATCATGTGGTTCTGCAATGATCTGTTCAATGGAATCCTTATATCTCATGCGTGGTTCCATGCGGTCTGCCGGAATATCTTTGTATCCATCCCCAATCCAGATATTCATCACACATGGAACACCTGTCTCTTTTGCAAAATATTCCGAAATGCGGATACATGCTTTTCCATGCTCGATCCAGAACTTTCTTGTCTCCTCGTCCGGGCTTGTCAGTGTCAGTCCGTCTTTTACTTGGTCATGTGAGAAAAATGTCGGATTAAAATCAATCCCAACATGGTGTTTCTTTGCAAAGTCTACCCATTTTCTGAAATGCTTTGGCTCTAATTTGTCGCGGTCTGCAAATTCGCCTTTCTCAAAGATTGCATAGCTTGCATGAAGATTTAATTTCTTTTTGCCGGGCATGAGGCTCATCGCCTCTTCCATGTCCTGCATCAGCTGTTCCGGTGTCTTTGCCTTTCCGGGATAGTTTCCGGTTGTCTGGATTCCGCCGGTCAAAGGTCCGTCATGGTCAAATCCTGTCACGTCATCGCCCTGCCAGCAATGAAGTGATACCGGGATTTCTTTTAATTTTGCGATCGCTGCATCTGTATCAACACCGACATCTGCATACATTTTTCTGGCCGCTTCATATCTTTCCTGTACCGTCATAAAATTTTTACCTCACCTTTCTGCCGGGCACAACATCCGCTTCCGGCATATATTTTTTTCTGATATTCCTGATTGTTATTTCTCATATTTTTTTATTTCAAAAGACTCAAAGATACATTTTCTTGCAGCCTGTAAATTTTCAAGTTCTCCTGCTGCAATGATCTGCGCCATCAAATTTCCGATTGCTGTTGCCTCTGTTGGACCGGCATAAACTGTTTTTCCGGTTGCCTTCGCAGTCAGTTCATTCAAATACGCTGCATTGGCTCCTCCCCCGACAACATGGATGCTTTCATATGTAATTTCTGACATCTCCTCGATTTCTCTGATCGTCTGTGCGTAGCATTGTGCAAGACTGTTATAAATCACGCACGCTGTTTCTGCGATTCCCTCCGGTATCCGCTGTCCGGTCTCTGCGCAGGCTTTTTGCACTTCTTCTGTCATGCTTTGCGGTGCTAAAAAGCGGTCGTCATTACAGTCTACCAAAGATGCAATGTCCGCCCTTGCCGCCGCCTCGCAGATCTCTCCGAATCCCTGCTTTGGTTCCAGTTCTTTTCGGGCCGACTGTATCATCCAAAGTCCCATGATATTTTTCAGATAGCGAAAACGATACGCATATCCTCCCTCGTTCGTAAAATTATGAAGTCTGCTTTCCGGTGAACAGTCTGCTTGTTTTAATTCAGTTCCCATCAGTGACCACGTTCCGGAACTGATGTAAATGGTATTGTCCTCATTTGTCGGAACTGCCATCACTGCGGAACCGGTGTCATGTGTTGCCGGTAAGACGACTTCACAATCAAATCCGACCTCTTTCTGAATTTCTTTCGTCAGATTTCCCAGTACGGTTCCCGGCTTCTTTATTTTCTGAAAAATCTGTTTTGGATATCCTAACATTTCGATCAGCTCATAATCCCAGTCTTTTGTTTCCGGGGATACTAACTGTGTCGTGGTTGCATTCGTATATTCTGATGCCTTCTCTCCTGTCAAAAGATAATTAAAATACTCCGGGATCATCAGCATGGTCTCTGCGTGTTCGAGAATTTCGGGATTGTTGGATTTTACCGCCATCAACTGATAAATGGTGTTGAAAATCTGCTTCTGGATGCCTGTTCTCTCATATAACTTTTCTTCCGGGATGATCTCATAGACTTTCTCATCCATTCCTGCTGTACGGCTGTCCCGATAACCGACTGCATCTCCAAGCATTTTATTCTCTTTATCCAACAGGACAAAATCAACTGCCCAGGTATCAATCCCCATACTCACCGGGCTTTTTCCCGCTTTTTTACACTTTTTCATTCCCTCTAAAATTGCTCTGAAAAGTGCTTTTACATTCCAGCATCTCTGTCCGTTCTCTTCGGTCATTCCATTCGGAAAACGATATATTTCTTCCAATACCATTTTTCCGTCTTCCATATGTCCTAATATGTGTCTGCCGCTGGAAGCCCCAATGTCGATTGCAAGATAATACTGCTCCATAGTTTCCCCCTCTCCTGCATCTGTGTTCCTTTTCTATTTTTTATTTTAGGAAAAAAATGAGCGCAAAAAAAGAACACTTTTTGTTCAAAAAAGTGTCCTTATTTGCCAAAATTATTTTCAACAGAGCCACTGATAGGTTCCTGCCTCCACTGTCTCTTTCTTTCCGTCTGGCAGAACCACTTCCGATTTTACTGGCGTATTCAATGAGATATGACAGCCATCCTCCTCATACTTCCAGGAGCTTTCAATTTTTCCTGCTCTTGAGAGATAACTTCCGCTCACACCACCAAGCCGTCTGTCCGGATACGGCTCGAAATGCAATTCTGCAAAACCCGGTTTCTGTGGTTTGATTCCGAGAATATACTGATAATAAAATTCTCCGACACTGCCAAATGCATAGTGATTGAAAGAAACCATATTGTCGCCGGAACCTGCCATTTTCTCTTCGTTGACCGTTCCATCCGGCTTTAATGCATCCCAGCGTTCCCACGTCGTGGTCGCACCGCATTTGACCTGATACATCCAGCCCGGACAGCCTTCCTGAAGCAGAATATCATAGGCGAGTTCTGTCTCTCCCGCTTCCACTAAAAGCGGAAGCAGATGTTCCGTCGCAAAGAAACCTGTCTGTAAACCATTTTTACGGATATTGGCAGCAAAATTCTTTTTCACCTGTTCCCGCAGTTCTCCCTCCGGCAGTACAAATTTTAAAGCCATAATGTAGGCGGACTGATAGTCTTTTGCCACGATTCCCTTTTTGCTCACGAATTTCCGGATATATGCTTCTGTTGTGGCTTCCATCTGCCTGCGGTATCTGTCTGCATCAGCTTTTTTCCCAAGACGCTCTGCCGTCTCGCTGATGACCTTCAGATCATGTACGATAAAGGCATTCGATACCGGATTGTTGTGCATTGCCTGCCATGCAATCCCTTTTCCCATTGCAAGCCAGTCTCCTAAAGACGGTCCGATCCAGAGATTTTTCTTTCCCATTTTCCGGATTTCCGCCTCCACAAAAAGTTTCATGCTCTCGTACTGGCGTGGCAGTGCTTCCTCGTCTCCAAACTGCTGATAGAGCATTTCCGGTAAAATTGTGACCGCATTTCCCCAGCCTAACATGCTGATAAAACCAATTCCGGCAGGTCCGGTCTGCGGCACAGTGGCACACACATACCCTTCCGTGTTGTCAAGCTGTCCCAGCTCCAGATCACGCAAAAAGTTTTTCCAGAAATCATTGGTGTCAAAATTGTAGGCTCCGGTGCGTGCAAACACCTGCCCATCCCCGGTATAACCCATACGTTCATCCCGCTGCGGACAGTCGGTCGGCACTTCCACATAGTTGGATTTCTGCCCCCAGACCTGATTCTCATATAATTTCTGAACCATTGGATTCTCACACGAAAAGTATCCGGTGCGCTTCATATCGGTGTGAAGCGCATACGCTTTGATCATGCCCGGCCGATAATCTGCGCCGGAAAGTTCCATATAGCGAAATCCCATATAGGTAAAACGCGGTCGGTATTTTTTCTTTTCCGCTCCGGCATGATAGACGATAGTTGCCTTTGCTTTCCGCAGATTGGCAGTGTAAAGACTTCCATCTGCATTTAAAATCTCTCCGTGGCGGATCGTAATTGTCTCATTTGTAAGAAAAGAAGGATCAATTTCAACAATTCCGGCAAAGTTCTGTCCAAAGTCAAGAATAGTCACATTTCCTGTCTGCTTTGCCTCTTTTACCTCCATCTCTTCCTGTAACGCGACTTCCGTCAGCGTCGGCTCCAACGCAAAATCCAATTCGTTTTTGATAGATACCGGATGCCCGATCACTGCGCTTCTTCCATCCGCAAAATAAATCTCACCGTCATACTCCCCTGCATATCCATAGGGAGATTCCAGTTCGTCCGTCTGCTCACCGGATACAATGTCCCGGACACCAGCTGCATCCTCAATCTTTAAAATCCATGATACCGCAGGCTTTTCCCCATAAATCTGTGTCTTGTTCTCACAGAGGAAACGGCCGCAATACCAGCCCTGTCCAAGATAAACCCGCAATGTGTTCGCGCCCTCACGCAGCAGCGCGCTCACCTCATATGTCTGGTAAAGCACACGCCTCGGATAGTAGGAGTATCCCGGTGCAAACATCTGTTTTCCGATTTTGACGCCATTGATCTCTGCCTCATATACTCCGAGCGCGGTCGCTGTGAACACTGCCTTCTTCACATCTTTCACGGTAAATTTCTGCTCATATACAAAAACTTCCCCCTCGCGGTACTCCCGGTCTGAGGTGATAAAATGCCTTTTCAGTTCTTCCATGCCCTGTGTTTCCTCCTTCCAGCTATGCACTAACGAATGTACTGATTCATAAACTCTGCACTTAACTCCATGGACTTTAACGGAGAATTGTCCACCCAGTTTTTATGGCTTTCTAAGATCACTGCATCCACCTTCACTTTTTGTGCCTGCGTGACCATGGAAACAAGATCCATGTTTCCATAGCCGAGTTCCATGCTGTCCGATTTTAAGATTGGTGTCATGGCAGGTTTTGACAGTCTTGTTCCACGGTCATTAATATGGTAAAGCTTCATTCTTGTATCCAGCTTTCTCATCAGTTCCAGCACATTTACGCCTGCTTCTGCCGGCCAGTAGGAATCCAGTTCAAAATTCACACACGAAGCATCCGTCTCAGAGAGGATCAGATCATATGCCGTTTTTCCCGGTTCAACTTTCAAAAATTCACAGTTGTGGTTGTGATATAAAAGTTCCACACCCGCCTCTTTTAAAATTTTTCCGGAAGCATTTAAGTCCTGACACAAGCCAAGCACTGCGTTTTTATCTGAATAGTCAAAACGGTACATTCCAGTGATGACCACGTATTTTGTGCCAAATTTTTCAGCCTCCCTGATAATGGTCTCCGGCTCTCTTTTTATCGTGCCAAGATCCTCATGGATACTTGTCACGGCAAGTCCTGCCTCTTTCACGAGGGCATTCCAGTCATAATCCCCGCCTTTTCCGACCGGCATACCGGCTGCTTTTGTGAGCATTCTGACCAGAAAAGAGGTCGGTTTTATCATAAACCCATTCAGTTCAATGCCGTCATATCCGGCCGCTTTGATCCTCTTTAAAGATTCTGCTGCCTGTTTTTCATTCTTTGTCACAGTTCCAAGCATAATCTGCTGTATTGCTTTTGTCATGTTCGTAACCATCCCTTTCCTATGCCTGATTTTTCGGGATTTTCTGTAATGCGTCGTTGAGCGCTTTCATCTGTTCCTCGCTCACTGCGTCACCTGCCTGTTTTAAAAGGCTGACTAATGTCATCCGCTGCATCATGCGCTGCAATGCCGGGTTATCTTTCACACTTTCTGCCACATCGCCACGGCTTGCTGATGCCTGCGCCATCAGACGTTGTACGATCACATTTGCCATCTCGTTCTGTGCAAGCTCGCCGAGCGTATCCGAGATAGAATAATGGTCTGCCTTAAAATCATCCCTGTCAAACCAGTTGACAACATCTCCCTGTTTGTTAAATATATAATCTTGATTTGATTTTTGTACTTTTTTTACAGTGATCTCGTCTTCACAGGTACCGGACACTGCCCTAATTTTGTGTGTTCCTGTGATTGGAACTTTGAATTTAAATACTTTGGAACCTTCGGATGTTTCTCTCTCCACGCCATCCACAAAGAGTGTGACGCTCTGCTCATTGGAATAAACCTTGATCTCCGTCACATCTTCGGTACGCTCCACATACCTTCTGCCACATACATGGACAAATGGAGTTTTGCTCCAATATGCTTTATACAGATAAAAGGCATCTTTTTTCAGCTTACGGTCGATGGTCACAAGACCTTTCTGGTTCACACCGTGTTTTCCACCCTCATCTCTTCCGTCTGCCGCAAAATCAAACAGATTCCAGACATGTGTTGCCCACAGATACGGGCGCTCCTCGATCATTTTTGCCATATGCTCATGATAAATACACTGATATTCCTCTGTGTAATCGCCCCGTTCCGGATTTGCACTGTGGTAAGCCGGATTGGCGTCTGCGCCATACTCGGAAAGTCCGATCACACGATCCGGGTACGTTGTGTGATACGCATCAAAGAAACTGTCGTTCTGTTCTAACTCTCCTAGATACCAGCCAAAGTACAGATTATAGCTGTTCATATCCGGGATCTCCAACATTGGACTATCCGTCTCTAACATAAACACATCTGCCATAACCGTTGGCCGTGTCATATCCAGTGCATGGCACAGATCATTTAATTTCCTGTGATTTTCCAATAATTCCTCATTTACGGCACTTGCGGCAGTGATCTCATTGGAAAGTCCCCAGCAGACGATCGATGGATGATTGTAATTCTGAACGACCAGCTCTCTCATCTGGCTTAATGTATTCTCTGTTCCATCTGACATGTGCATCGTAATGTACGGAATTTCTGCCCATACGATCATGCCGTTTTCATCACACAAATCATAAAATTCCTGTGCATGCTGATAATGTGCAAGACGGATGGTATTCGCTCCAAGCTCTTTTATGATCTCCATATCCTCCCGGTGCATCTCGTGCGTCAGCGCATTGCCCGCTCCGGCGCGGTCCTGATGACGGCTCACACCGCGAAGCGGATAAGACCGTCCATTTAAGAAAAATCCTTTTTGCGGATCAATGGAAAAACTTCTGCAGCCAAAGGTTGTCTCCACAATGTCACCATCAGACAGTTCCGCTTTTGCCGTATATAAATACGGATCATCCACGCCATCCCAGAGATGTACATCGGTAAGATCAAACACTGCTTTTGCATATCCATGCTCTACAGGAACACTCTTTTTCTCACCTCCCACCGTCACCATAACGTCAGCAGATTTTCCCTCTATCCAGAGTTCCACGGTCACTTCTGCGTCTGCCTTTTTTGCTCCGGCGTCTAAAATCGTCACTTCCGGTGTCACCTTAATACCGTTACTTCCTGCATACTCCATGCAAAAATGGTTTTCCGGCACTGTCACCAGCTTCACCATGCGGTATAGTCCGCCGTAAAATGTGAAATCAGCCTTCTGCGGATAGACTTTTGTGTTATCGGAATTATCAACGAGTACTTCCAACTGATTCTGTTCTTTTAAATGTTCTGTAACATCCACACGGAATCTGGAATATCCGCCTTCATGATGGAAAAGCTCTGCTCCATTTACAAACACATCTGCCGTCATGGCTGCTCCGTCAAACTCCAGATAAGCCTTTCCGTTTTGTTCCATCTCTGGTTTTTCAAATGTGCAGGCATATTTACAGGTTCCACGGTAGTAATCGTTTCCACCGTCCTGCCCGTCCACTGCGTTCCAGGTGTGAGGAAGCGTTACGTTTTCTCCTTCCCCACTGTCCGGGTTTTTATAAAAAATCCAGTTTTTATCCAATACTGTCGTCTGTCTCATTTTTGTCAATCCTCCTGTATTTCCTGTCTATGTTCAGACTTTTTTATTCTCTGCTTATTTCATCTCATCAATCACTTTTTCCACTTCTGCCTGTTTTTTCTCATGAATGCTCTTCTGTACTTCTTCCATTTTTTCTTTTGAGAGCGGTGTTTTTCTCATTGCGCAGAGGGTACATACCCAGCCGATCAATGGAAGTCCAAAGTAAAGGCTCATCGTCATCCAGAAAATTGCCGGTGTGGACGGATCAGACGGCTGTGGCATCGTCGTTTTGTATCCGATCAGTGCTACCAGTCCGGTTGCGATTGCCGCGCTGAAAGAAGATACCAGTTTGTCGATAAAACTGTAAGTTCCTGTCACTGCTGCCGGTATGAATTTACCGCTTCTGTCTAATTCATAGTCAATAATATCTGCCATCATGGCATTGCTTGACATCGTAACGCACATTTTAGCTCCATTTAAGATTAAAGTAAGTACGACATACGCGATCATCATCGGCGCTGCTGTCGCGATCAGCGTCGGATCGATCAGTATAAATAATACGACAAGTATAGCTGTCACTGTCATGCATACATAAGTCCATGTCACCATTGATTCTTTGTTTCCGTGCTTTCCGGCATATTTTGCACCAATAAATGCAAACACGATAGACGGCAGCATTCCGATCACACTGAGGATTGTTCCAAGCTGCATATTGCCGATAATAATACCAAATAACATCGTTGTGACCACTGCCTGACTTGCTGTCTGGCTTGCGATCTTATCGGAACTTGCCGCTACGATAAAGGACTGTAATGCACGGTTGGATTTCACTAATTCCACCATATCTTTAAATTTGACCGGTTCATTTTTCTTTGTGGTACTCACACCCTTAAAGTTCTCCGGCTTGTCAATGTCCGTAACACCGATGCAGCATAAAATCAGTCCGGCTGCTGAAACTGCAACACAGACTTTACATGCTGCTGCAAGCATTTCAACGGAATATACATTTCCATACTGTGGAAGTAACATAACAGTAATTACAATATTTAAAATCATAGGTACAAGATAATTATAGGCAGTGCTCCAGACACCTACCATTGGTCTCTGCTTCGGGTCATTTGTAAGCATTGCAGGAACAATCTGTGCTGTTACGTTGCAGAGTGTATATCCAATAATATAGACACAATATAAAACAACAAACAATACAATTCCATGTCCTTTTCCACTTGCCCAACAGTACATCATAAGAACTGCCAGTGACTCAATTGCCCAGCCGAGTGCTGTTAAAATCCTGATTTTTCCAAATTTTGTATTCATTTTATCAATGATAATTGCGATGATTGGATCCGTCACACCATCTAAAATTCTTGTTGCAGTAAGAATTAACCCTACCACTGCAGTTGCAATTCCATATCCTGCATTTGCAACATAACTTGCGAGTCCAAGCAATACATAAAAGCTCATTCCAATTCCCGAACTACAGGACGCAAGTGCAATCTGCCACGTTTTCGCCCTCCGGTATGTAAAGCCATTTGTCTCTGTTATCTGTTGTTTTTTCTTTCCAAACATTATTTTTTCCTCCATGCATTATCACTCGTGTACCTCTACACCATTTTTACTGTATTACCCTCTGTAATTCCATTCTCATTAAAAGTATCTACCCGCACGTAATAATTTTTGTCTTTGATCAGTGCTCCAATTCTTTTCTCTTTGAGTTCCTCTCCATATACCAGATAACTGTGATACAGTTTATCCTTTTTATGTCCCCATAAAATATTGTATCCAGTTGCCTGCTCCGCTTTGGCTGACACTGTCATGTCCAGTCCATTTTCGCTTCTCGCTACTGTAAACTCTGCATTTTGCGGTTTTTCTCCATCTCCTGTTCCAAATACACGCAGACCGGAAATACACGGTTTCTGCTGATATGGAACTTCATAGATTGTAAGTTTTATATAACGGACTTTGATTCCCTGTTCTTTCACAATAAAATCATGTGGCAGATCGGTCACTGCACCGGACTTATCTTCCAGCACTTCATAAGTAATTCCGTCCATGGATCCCTCTAACTTCCATCTTGTCACATAATCCTTTTCTTCAATATAACGTGGCTGGGTTTTTGTACCCTTAATTTCTCCCGGTACCGGAATATCAATTTTATCATCTGCAAAATTAATCTGAACTGCCCGGACATCATACACTTTTCCAAGATCCAGTTGTAACCAGCCATCTTTCGTCTGTGACTGCCACCATGTCGTTGCATCCTCGTCAACTGCAAGTTCCGGTTCTTTTCCTTTTTCATAAGAAGAAGCTCTGACAGATTTTTTATAACTCAGCAGATACCATTGTGGATTTACCCATGCATCTGTGTTCTCTTCTTCCACTGCAACCGGCCAGTCACCATACCGCTGATTGCAAAACAGTTCACCATCCTCATCAAAACCGGCGCGCCAGATACCAACACGGCGTTCAAACTGATGGTTCACACTGATTCTCATCGTAGAAGCATGCCAGAGATTTCCATTTCTATCCCACATCGTAGAACCATGTCCTGCTCCCGGCATATATCCACCCGGATGATAGGAATATGGGTTATTCTCTGCCAGCACAAATGGTCCAAGCGGTGAATCTGAAACATAAACACCATCAGCATATACATTATATTCTGCTCCGGGACAGGCATACTGTAAATAGTACTTCCCATGATATTTATCCATCCATGGTCCTTCTATAAAAGGTTTCTTTGTAAACATTCCTTTTACAAGTGGAATCATTTCCTTCGGGAGCATATCTTCTGTCATATGCTGCATTTTTAAAAAGCCCTGAAACTGTTGCTCTACCACTTCTTCGGGGTTCGGGAAAATACTATTGTCAACCCCCATCCTCTCATATCCTCTGGTGAAAGGATTTCCATAGATAAGCGGCTTTCTCTCTCCAAGCGGCTTCATGGTTGCCGGATCTAACTCCACACCCCAGACCGGTGTTTCATTGGAGCATCCCCAGTAAAAATATACCCTGCCATCCTCGTCAAAAAACAGATTTGGATCCCAGAAATCAAAAGTTCCTTCTATCTCCTCATAAGATCCATTTATAATATCCTTTGTCCGGTAATAATTACAGATTTCACCTTTTTTCGATGCACAGAAATAAACATAGTCTCCATTCACTCTGGCATCCGGTGCATAATCATACAGCGGAAGATTATCCGGCAGTCTGTGTATTTCCCAGTTTACCAGATCATCCGATACCCACACACTCAGGTTCATTGATGCAAAAATATAATATTTTCCTTTAAAACAGATCATCGATGGATCTGCCGCTTCCCTGTCAATCTGGATTCCGGTGCTCCTCGGATCTGCATTAAACTGATATCTATAATTTACATTGATAGGATTACAATAATACTTCATTGTGTCTGACCTCCTTACTTGCTGTTATTGTACCTTTTTCTTTTTCTTCGTGTGTTTACAAATTCATGTAAATGTAATAAAATTCATGTTATATAATTACATTACATCATTTTTCTAACATTTTCACGAGTTTGCAAACATATGATTTCATAAAATCTTATATTATCTATGTAACGTAATAGATAATTACGAAACTCTTAGATACGTGAATTAAATTACGGAAAGTTGACAAGAGCAAAAGAAAACCTGGGAAACCGCCGGTTCTTAGAAGGCAGGAACGACATTTTTAATCAGGTCTGTGCATTTACTGCACAGACCGTGCGAAGATGATTCAGGTGTGAGCAAATTCCTATCTGCGTAGCAGATTTTAAATGAATTTGCGAAGTACTGCGAAGAATGAGCAGTACCGTTGCGAGTGACACGTAGCGGAAGCGTGTTTTCGAAAATTTTGTTGATTTTGAACAATTTGAAATAGCTTAAGGAGAGTTTGCAATCACCTAATAAATAATGTGAGGAGACAACATGCAATTACCATACACTGTAAAAGCCAAAAAAGCGATTGATATCGCCGGCAAAATGTCAAAATCATTACATCATAATTATATCGGAACCGAGCACTTACTGATTGGACTATTGAAGGAAAATTCAGGAGTAGCGGCAAAAATTCTGAATGAGAATGGTGTAGAGTTAGATAAAATTGTAGATCTGATCAAAGAATTGATCGCTCCGGCGGAGGGAACAGCAGTAGCAGAATCAGATGGTTATTCACCGAGAGCAGCAAAAGTTCTTGAGAATGCAGAGAAGGAGGCAGTCAGATTCCATGCAGATGCCATTGGAACAGAACATATTCTGATTGCCATGATCAAAGAGACAGACTGTGTTGCATCCAGATTACTGACAACGCTGTCCGTCAATATGCAGAAAGTCTTTGTGGACACTCTCATTGCGATGGGGGAAGATGCAAATCTTTACCGCGAAGAATTTCAGAATGGCCGTCCGGGAAAAAAGAAAAATAATGAGGGAACCCCGACGCTGGATCAGTATTCCAGAGATCTGACACAGCTTGCAACGGAAGGAGCACTGGATCCGGTGGTTGGACGTGAGGAAGAAATCCAGAGAGTGATTCAGATTCTAAGCAGAAGAACGAAGAACAATCCATGTCTGATCGGAGAACCGGGAGTTGGTAAAACGGCTATCGTGGAAGGAATCGCAGAGCGTATCGTATCCGGCCTTGTACCGGACTCTGTTCAGGGAAAAAGAGTGGTATCTTTAGACCTGTCCGGTATTGTGGCTGGTTCAAAATACCGTGGAGAATTTGAAGAGCGTATCAAAAAAGTGATTCAGGAAGTGACAAAAGCAGGAAATGTTTTGCTGTTTATCGATGAGCTTCACACAATCATCGGTGCCGGTGGCGCAGAGGGCGCGATCGATGCCTCTAATATTTTAAAACCTGCACTTGCCCGTGGTGAGATTCAGATCATGGGAGCAACGACAATCACAGAATACCGCAAATATGTAGAAAAAGATGCTGCACTAGAGCGAAGATTCCAGCCTGTGACGGTGGAGGAACCGAGCGAGGAACAGACAGTTGCAATTTTGAAAGGGCTTCGCGGTAAATACGAAGCACATCATCATGTAAAGATCACGGATGAGGCAGTCGAGGCGGCAGTCCGCCTGTCAGCGCGCTATATCAATGACCGTTTTTTGCCGGATAAGGCAATTGATCTGATGGATGAAGCAGCAGCAAGAGTGCGGTTTGGCGTGTCTAACCATACAGAGAAACTTGCGGAATTGAGAAATCAGATCACAGAAAAAGAATTACAGTTAGAGGATGCTCTGAGCAATTCCGATATTGCGCTTGCAAAACAGTGCAAGGAAGAAAAAGAAGCATTGGAAGCAGAGCTTGAGAAGCAGACAAAAAAAGCGCAGCGTGAGATCCGCAGAAAGAATCTGTCTGTCACAGAGGATGATGTGGCAGATGTTGTTTCCGGCTGGACAAAAATTCCGGTGAAGAAACTGGCAGAAGGCGAGGCAGCCCGCCTGAAAAAATTAGAGGCAACGCTGCACAAACGTGTCGTTGGTCAGGAAGAAGCTGTGACGGCTGTGGCAAAAGCGGTGAGACGTGGACGTGTCGGTTTAAAAGATCCGAGAAGACCAATCGGTTCGTTCCTGTTCTTAGGACCTACAGGCGTAGGTAAAACGGAGATTTCCAAGGCACTGGCGGAGGCTGTTTTCGGCAATGAACAGGCGATGATACGTGTTGATATGTCGGAGTACATGGAGAAACACAGTGTTTCTAAAATGATCGGTTCCCCGCCGGGATATGTCGGACATGAGGACGGCGGTCAGCTCAGCGAGAAAGTGCGCAGGAATCCGTATTCCGTGATTTTGTTTGACGAGATCGAAAAAGCGCATCCGGATGTATTTAATATTTTACTTCAGGTGTTAGACGATGGACATATCACGGATTCCCAGGGACGCAAGGTGGACTTTAAAAATACGATCATTATCATGACATCAAATGCAGGAGCACAGTCCATTGTGGAACCGAAAAAACTTGGTTTTGCATCTTTTGATGATGAAAAGCAGAATTACGAGCGCATGAAAAACAGTGTGATGGAGGAAGTGCGCAGGATTTTCAAACCGGAGTTCTTAAACCGTATTGATGAGACCATCGTATTCCGTTCACTGAACAAAAATGATATGAAACAGATCGTCACATTAATGTTGAAAGATCTGACAGACCGTTGTAAGAGCCAGATGGATATCACACTTCATGTGCGTGACAGCGTGAAAAATTATATTGTGGAAAAAGCATACGAACCGAAATATGGAGCAAGACCACTCCGCCGCAAAATCCAGAATGAGATCGAGGATCAGCTTGCAGAAGAAATCTTAGACGGCAAGGTGAAAAAGGGTGATGAAGTGATCGTCACTACGAAAAAGAATGCAGTTGTTTTTGAAGTAAAGGAACAGTAACACAAAAATAAAAAAATCCTTAAAAATGATGAAAATGCTGGCAATCGAAATGTAGTTGAGCTATAATGATTTTACAAAATTTTTACGGTGCAGCAGGCAGAGAAGGACTGTACCACAGGAGGAAAAGATGAGCGCTATTAGTGAATTAATTCGTTCAGAAGCAGATGGAACGATCAGTTTTGGAGATTACACTCTGGATGCAAAGGCAAAGCTTGATAACTTCGGGCATCAGGGAGATCTTTATAAGGTAAAAACTTACAAAGACATCACAAAGCTGGAGCGTAATGGTATGTTTGTTTATGAATCCGTACCGGGAACAGCGGCATATCATTTGAATGCAACGGACACAGGAATTTCTTTTTCCGTGGAAGGACCGGAAGATGCTCAGATCACACTGGAGTTAGAAGAAGAGACTGAGTATGAAATTACAGTGGACGGAGCAAGCGCAGGTAAGATGAAAACAAATCTCGGTGGCAAGTTGACCGTCAGTGTGGAACTTGGAGAGAAACCGGTAGAAGTTCAGATTCAGAAATGCTAAGAAATGATAAGGGGTTGTCAGAAACGGCAACTCCTTTTGCTGTCAATAAAGGAAGGTTTTATGGCAAAAGGAAAAACAAGTATTTTTTTCTGCCAGTCCTGCGGATACGAATCGTCCAAATGGATGGGGCAGTGTCCGGGATGTAAGGAATGGAATACATTTGTAGAAGAAGTGGTGGACAAAAAGAGTGCGGGCACACTGGCAAAGCAGAAAGCGACAGCGTCAGAGGCAAAGGTACTGCCACTGTCCCAGATCGAGATGACCTATGACAAACGTGTGTCAACCGATATGAAAGAATTAGACCGTGTACTTGGCGGAGGTATTGTGCAGGGTTCCATGGTGTTAGTGGGAGGCGATCCCGGAATCGGAAAATCCACATTGCTGCTTCAGGTGTGCAGGAATCTGTCGGAGCATAACATAAAAGTGCTCTATATTTCCGGGGAGGAATCTTTGCAGCAGATCAAGATCCGTGCAGAGCGTATCGGAAATTTCGGGGACAGTCTGAAACTGCTGTGTGAGACAAATCTTGACACCATAAAGGCAGTCATTGACCGGGAAAAACCGCAGATCGTTGTAATCGATTCCATCCAGACGATGTTTAACGAAGAGGTTTCCTCGGCACCGGGCAGTGTATCACAGGTGCGCGAGTCCACAGGTGTTTTGATGCAGATCGCAAAGGGAATGGGAATCTCCATTTTCATTGTGGGACATGTGACGAAAGAGGGAGTGGTGGCAGGACCGAGGGTGTTAGAACACATGGTAGACACCGTGCTTTATTTTGAGGGAGACAGGCATGCGGCTTACCGTATTTTAAGAGGTGTAAAAAACCGTTTTGGCTCCACAAATGAGATCGGTGTGTTCGAGATGCGGCAGGATGGTCTTGTGGAAGTGGAAAATCCGTCTGAATATATGTTGAGCGGCAAGCCGGAGGGAGCGTCCGGCTCTGTTGTGGCATGTTCCATGGAAGGGACTAGACCAATCCTTTTGGAGGTGCAGGCACTTGTATGTCACAGTAATTTTGGTATTCCGCGAAGAACAGCGGCAGGAACGGATTTTAACCGTGTCAATCTTTTGATGGCGGTTCTGGAAAAAAGACTGGGCTTAAAGCTGGGTGACTGTGATGCCTATGTGAATATCGCAGGAGGAATCAAAATGAATGAGCCGGCAATCGACCTTGGCATTGTTCTTGCATTGATCTCAAGTTACAAGGACAAACCGATCGATGAGAAAACCATCTGTTTTGGCGAGGTCGGATTAAGCGGTGAGGTCCGCGCGGTAAATATGGCAGAACAGCGGGTGCAGGAGGCAAAAAAACTTGGCTTTGAGGTCTGTATTCTACCGGAAGTCTGCAGAAAATCCATGACAGAAGTAAAAGGTATCAGGCTGGTCGGTGTGAGCAATCTTTTAGATGCCATGAATTATCTGAAATAAAAAAATTGTATGAATTTTATAAAAAATAAAGGAAATTGAAAAATCCTGCCGAATAATAAAAATATGGAGATTTTATTGAAACGATTTTTTATATGGTGCTTCGGGAGAGACTGTCAGATATCAGAGAGGTGATACATATGACAATACGGGAAGAACTTGAAAAAATGGAGCGGGAAACATTAAGTCCTTATGCAACGCTCAGTGTGAACACGAAAGGCAGGGAACGCGAGGAAGAACAGTGCGATGTCCGGCCTGTTTTTCAGCGAGACAGGGACAGAATCCTGCATTGTAAGGCATTCCGGCGGTTGAAGAATAAGACACAGGTTTTTCTGACACCGAAGGGAGATCACTATAGGACAAGACTTTCCCATACCTTAGAGGTATCGCAGAATGCGAGAACAATTGCAAAAGCACTGCGTCTGAATGAAGATTTGGTGGAAGCAATCGCATTGGGACACGATATGGGGCATACGCCGTTTGGCCATGCCGGAGAGTATGTGTTAAACGAAATCTGTGAAGACGGATTCCGGCACAACGAGCAGAGTGTCCGTATCGTGGAAAAACTTGAGAAAAACGGCATGGGCTTAAACCTGACATGGGAAGTGCGGGATGGCATTTTAAATCATCAGTCCAAGTCCATGCCACATACTTTAGAGGGAAAAGTTGTCCGCTTATCAGATAAAATCGCCTATGTTTACCATGACGTGGATGATGCGATCCGTGCAGAGATTCTGACGGAGGATGATATTCCGTTAGAGATCCGGAAAACATTAGGTTTTACCACAAAACAGCGCTTAAATACACTCATACATAACGTGATCATGAACAGCATGGATCAGGATGACATCCGGATGTCAGCAGATATTCAGGAAGCCATGTTTGAGCTGCGCCATTTTATGTTCGATCATGTATACACAAATCCAATTGCCAAGGGTGAGGAAGTGAAGGCTAAGGCAATGATCCGGCAGCTCTTCGGATTCTACAAAGATCACATTGAGTTTCTGCCGGAAAAATACCTCGCCATGCTTGATGAAGGGGAAAAGACGGAGCGTGTGATCTGCGATTACATCGCAGGTATGACCGACCAGTACGCCATCACCAAATTCAGCGAATACTTCCTGCCGCAGGCCTGGCAGGTGGATGGATACTAAGCCAATATAGCCTGCGGCGTGGGAAGGTTGATGGGTATTATAGACAATTGCGAAACTCATAACGACCTAAATTGAATTGTGAGAAATTGACAAAAGACATGAAAGACATTGGGGAGCCG
>OHFR01000339.1_pt1 | contig 23308 bp, 6 predicted proteins | sample 1567531 | NCBI WGS metagenome assembly OHFR01 (sample SAMEA3879597, study PRJEB24766) | human gut metagenome | biome: human-associated habitat; feature: feces | place: USA | collected 1985/1987
ATGGACTATTTTTTATTCAATTTTTCAGGTGTGCAATTTCATTATACAATGAGCCGAAATTTTTTTCATATAATAGGATATCAGCTACAGGCAAAGCTTCTTTTTTCTACATATATAGGCAAAAAAATAGGACTAGGCTTCCCCAGTCCTATTATTACACAAGATTTTTTTAGAATTGACCGCTTACCATGAAATGGATGCGAGTTGAATCTACATCACTATTATTGATTTCCTTAATCAAAGGCACGCCCAATGTTACCACAGCACCGATGTGCTTGGTGATGTTGCTGCGCACGCCCAGACCACAGCTTGTCAGTACATGGCTGTCAAAGGCACTGTCGCCAAAGACCTGACCATGATCCATAAAGACGAAAGCATTAGTCTTTTTGTCCTTAGTCACAGGCACGGAATATTCCAGGCCCACACTGTAGCCACTGTCGCCGCCAAGCAGGCTTTCTTTGTAGCCGCGTACGCTGTACATACCGCCAATGTAGAACTGACGGGCGGAAGGCAGATAATTGTTGAAGCCACGCTGTGCGTCCAGGCGCAGGCTCAAAAGCTGCCCATGCTGATACATTTTCTGGTACAGGCCATTAAGCTGGTACAGGGAAAAATCCTTGTCCTTATCGGCAATATTGGTATGCGTACCGGCGTTAAAGCTGTGCTTTTGGTAAATAACAGAGCTTGCGCCGTAATTAGTTACGGAATAGCCTGCCGTAACGCCTTTAATGGTATCATCGAGCCAATGCTGGCCGCTGAAATCAGTCTTGGAATTTTGCTGGCCGTAATCAAGTGTTGCCTCAGTACGAATCTTTTCCGTCACTACTAACGGCTGGCTCAGGCCAACGTTCATGGCATAAGCATGACCGCGTACATTCAACGGCTCCAGCTGTCCGTCCGTAATGTGAACGCTGTTGGCGCTGTACTGCAGGTTCAGCTTGGTACCGCTATGTCCTAAGGGCCTGCTGTAGCCAAGGCCGAAGGATTTGGTGCCGTCGCTCAGCATCGTATTCAGCGTCAGCGCGTCACGTACACCTGTCAGGCTTCTGTCCGTAAAGAACAGGCCGCCGCGGTATTCGCCGCTCGTATCACTGCCTGCGTTGTCACTGTAAACAGTCCAGGTAATGTTTTGCGGTTCATAAGCGCTGATGACGTAATCCGTAGTTCCCGGCTCGCTGCCAGCCTGCAGAGAAATGCGCAGCTGCACGTCATTGGCAGCGTTAAAGCGCAGTAAATCGTCATTCAGCTTGTTGATGTTGGCAACCTCGCCCTGCTTCAGGCTCATACGCTTGCTGATGTATTTGCTTTTGGTATACTTGTTGCCCTGCACCTCAACAGCATTCGTTTTGCCTTCGATAAGCTCAATTTTTACCGTACCGTTTTTAATTGTCTGTGCCGGCAAAATTGCACGACAGGTAAAGTACCCATTATCAAGATACAGCTTGTTAATTTTATTCACCAGCTCGTACAAATCCTTGACGCCAACCTCTTTACCGATATATTCGTCCGTCAGCTTCTGCAGCTCTGCCTGCTCCAGTACAGTGGATTCATCCAGCTCCAGCTTTTCCAGCTTAAAGGTTACTGCCGCCTGCTGCTCTGCATCAGGCTTTTGGCTCCCCTGCTCTACCTTGCTGCTTGCCTTGGCCTTCTCCTCGGCAATCTGTCTGGCAACACGCTGGCGCTCCATATACTCCATAGCTCTGTTGGCTGCCACACCGGCGTTGTTCAAGCCGCTTTTATGGAATTCTGCTGCCTGCTCATCCGTAGGCCCTGCAAAAGCAACGGCACTGCATCCCAGCAAAAGCGTAACCAGCAGCAGGCTTGTTTTATTAGTAATCATCGTCAACACCCCTTTGATATACATAACTTTGCTGCATCCGGCAGACTAATTAGCCTGCCAGATGAGCTGCATTATTTTTTTATATTCTTTTTCCAGATGCTTGATGATTACATCCAGCACGGTATAAATCATGTCGCCCTCCAGCCTGCCATTTTGGCAGAGCAGGCAGCTGTCCAGGTAGAGTGAACCGTCATCTGTAAGATAATATTTGAACACCTTATATTGACGGTTCACCTTGTTGATTTCCTTCAGAATAGCCACTTCGTTCGTCTCGTTGACAGCATTTGCTGCCAGTTGCACTCGAAGCATACCATAAATACTGCTGTCCAGGATGACCAGCGTCGGCAGACGCTGGCCTTCAACAACAATGTGAGAACGGAAGACCACTGTGTTCAGCTTATCCTCGCTAATCTGTTCAATGGCAAAGCAGGTAATCTTCTTATCATCCAGATATTTGATAAAAGCTTCTGCCTTTTTGTTCATCAGCGTTTCCTCCTATGCTTCTACAGTGATTTTTACGGGTTCACTCTTGTTATCGTCTTCATCCAGGTCATACAGGTCGTAGCGGAAGTATTGTACTACATCCGGTGCGTGATTGATGTCATATTCCTCTGCCTTGTTTTCGTTGAGCTGCTGCAGCATATGGTCTACAGCGGTAAAGCGTTGGTCATAAACATAATCGTAATTGCGCAGGTCAAGCAGTGCACCGTTGCTGTGCTGAACGTTCGGCTGTGCAGTGAAGTGCAGGTACATCCATTTATCCGGGTTAGTACCCTCCTGCTGCCATTCTTTCAGATTTTGCGCCGGGTTGTTCACTGCAATGTTGTTCCAGTAAACGCTGTCGCTGCCGTCACGCTGCGGCGGTGCGCCCCATACAGCAGTCTTCATATGCTTATTGCTGAAATGCGCAAGATTGTTGACTACCAGCTTATCGATATGGAACATGCCCTCGCTAACTTTGATAGAGCCGTTATTCAGCCACAGATGCTCGAAGCGGACACCCTTATTAGTAATTATCTCACCAATCTTCAGGTTGTCAATAGGCTTATCAGGCTGTGCGCCGTCCGGAACGATGGTCAGAAGGCCGTCAGCATCCAGACGCTGCTGAATCTTGTTCAGGTCAATGTCGCTGCCCTGAGCAATAATCTTGGTGCCTGCGATAAGCTCATCAACCTTCAGCTGCTTGCCTTCGGTCTTCAGCTGCAGAGCTACCAGATTGCCGTCGATTTTTGCCAAGGTAAGATTGCCGTTGGCAACGTCGATAAGCGCGTTGTTGGTAGCATAAATCTCGTGCAGGTCAACATCTCCGGCACCCTTGATCTGCAGTGCGAAGTTGCCGCTGTTGATATCACCCTTGTCGCCAAGAGCTTTGAATTTGTTGTCATGGTCGGTTACACTACCGTTCTGCAGTACGTCGATATTGATGTTGCCATGATCGGCAGTTACATCGCCGCCGAAGGTGATGTCGCCTTTAGCTGCGTCTGTCTGCAGGTGGATGTTGCCAGCCGTGCTGTTGATACTGTTGCCGGTAGTAATGCTGCCTTTGGCATTGTAATCAACATTTTTCTGAGCTGTAACTTTTCCGTTGGTCGTAATTTTGCCACCTGCGTCCAAATCTACGTTAGCATTAGTAGAAGTGAGGTTACCGCTAGCAGTGATGTCTTTCGCTGCGTCGATATCTACGTCGTTGTTCGCTGTTACGTTACCGGTATTTACATTGCCAGTGCTGGAGTTGAGCTTTGCTTTACCAGTTTGTGCAGTAACGTCGCCGTTGGTGCTAATATCGCCGTTAGCGTTCGCAATTACGTTGTTATTAGCATTTACTGTACTATTCGTTTTAATGCTGCCGCCTGCATCCAGAGTAATGTCACCATTTTTAGCGTTGAGGTATCCGTCTGCAGTAATATCTTTAGCTGCGTCGATATCTACTGCCTGACCAGCAGTTACGTTCTGGGTATTTACGCTGCCACCTTTCGAGTTGAGCGCTGCTTTACCAGTTTGTGCAGTAACATCGCCGATGGTGTTGATATCGCCGTTAGCGTTGGCAATTACGTTGTTATTAGCATTTACTGTGCCTTTGGTCGTAATGCTGCCACCTGCATTCAAATCTACGTTAGCATTGGTAGAAGTGAGGTTACCGCTAGCAGTGATGTCTTTCGCTGCATCGAGATCTACATCGTTGTTCGCTTTTACGTTACCGGTATTTACATTACCAGTGCTGGAGTTGAGCGTTGCATTACCGTTTGTTGCAGTAACATCGCCATTGGTGTTGATATTACCGTTAGCGTTGGCAATTACGTTGTTAAGCGCATTTACTGTGCCTTGGGTTGTAATGCTGCCGCCTGCGTTCAAATCTACGTTAGCGTTAGTAGAAGTGAGATTGCCGTTAGCAGTAATATCTTTCGCTGCATCGATGTCTACTTCGTTGTTGGCAGTTACGTTACCGCCAGTTGCAACGGAACCCTTCTTAGAATTGATGCTTACCTTATCAGCTGCATTCAAAGCAACTCCGTCTGCCGTAGTAATATCGCCATCGGTCGTAACCGTAATATTACCGGTATGCTCATCATTATACTTAGAGGTATCGATAGTGGAATTAATGGTAATCTTGCCGGTATCTGCCTGGTAGTTTTCAATCAGGACATCGCCCTTGATATGAGAATCATCAACAGTAACCAGCAGATTATCCGTCGTACCGTTAAACCTGGTTACGCCATTAACCATCAGGCTGCTGCCTGCGTTCTTACCCTTAATCGTTAGGCTCTTCACCTTATTGTTCCTGCTGAGCAGCTGCTGCGTCTTGCCGGATTCAACTGTCAGATTATCTGCAGTGATACCCTTAGCCGCCTCATCCTGCATTACGCTGCCATTAGCATCAAGCTTCAGTTTATTGTTAGCACCTTTAACTGTAATGCCGCTGCTGCCAAGTGCGATATTGCCATTAGTTGCGGTAATTACGCTATCAGCGCCCGCTGCCAGCGTGCTGCTGTTCAGGTTAACGTTGTTGCCTGCAGTAATGTTGCCTGCGCCGCTAGATGTAATGCTGCCAGTTGTTACGTTCACATCTTTACCTGCAGTGATATTGCTTGCGCCGCCTGCAGTAACAGTACCTGCGTTCAGGTTAACATTGTTACCGTTAACAGTTACATCTACGCCTGCGCTAATGCTGCCGTTACCTGTGTCGTTACCGAAGTTTACATCACCATCCAGGTTGAGCTTAGCATTTCCTTTAGCAGTAATGCTGTCAACTACCAGGCCTGCATCCTTCGTGCCTGCGCCCTGCAGGTAAACAGAACCGTTTTCTGCCTTAGCGTTAATCACAGCGCCGTTTTCCAGAATGCGGATACCGTCATCAGCTTTACCGATATCGCCGTTGGCTGCCTGCAACTCAATGCTGTTGGCGTTCAGATAACCGATATTCTTGCCTGCTTCCGTAGTCATCTGCATACCGTTATCTGCCTTGAGCACCAGTGTACCTGTTGCAGCATCCTGAATCGTCAGCACCTGAGCCGGTTTGTTGCCTACAGCCGTCTGATGCAGATATACGCCGTAGCCGGTATCGGTATTTGCTTCCAAATTACCGCTGATATTAGTCTTGATGAAGGCATCCTCGCTGCCTACATTGCCCTTGCCGCCCTGGATAATAAGGTTTTTGGCAACAATGCTGCCTTCGTTCATGCGAATGCCCATATCGCTGAGCAGCTTAACGTCCTGCGTCGTGTTAATCGTACCGGAAATATCCAGCATTGTGTCCTTAACGCCTGCCAGATAAACATTACCGTTATTGTCAGTATTACTGGTGTTGGCCTTAAGATTCAGCTTGCCGCCATCTGCCAGCTGTACCGTAATCTGACGCTGCTGACGAACTTCAATTCTGTTGTCAGCATTATTCCAGGTAAGGTCACCGGCCTTAGCCTGTGCCAAAAGCTTAAGGTTATCCAGCTTGCCCATCTCGCTGTAGGCAATGTTAGTTGCTTCGCCGTCGATACCGATGTTCTTGCCTGCGCTCAGGCTGATATTCTTGCCCTGAACGTTGGCCTTATCTACTGTAAGTACCTGGCCGGGGACTGTATTCAGCACGCTGTCCTGAATAGCATACAGCAGCTCATTTTTGCTCCAGCCATAGGCAGTGCTGTTATCAACCTCTGCGTACATCTTAGCCCAGTCCTTAACGTTCTGGCTATAGTTTTTGCCTTCGAAGGCTGCTTCGCCATTAGTTTTGTAAGCTTCCGCCAATGCCTTGTATTCTGCCAAAGCTGCATTCTGCGCGTCTTCAGTATATTTCTTATCTGCCATAGCCAGCTGCTTTGCCCTGTTTTCCAGTGCCTGTACACGCTCGCTCTTGGCTACCGCTGCAGATGCTGCGCTTTCTTCTGCCTTGTCATTACTGTTAATCAGTCCCAGCTCCTGCCACTTTTGCAGCTTGCTTTCGCTGTCGGACAGGGTGCTGTCGCCTACTGCGTCGATAAAGCTGCCGCTGGTTGTAAGGCTTACATCACCGGTCTGGCTGGCAATATGACCGATGCGCATATCGCCGTTGCTGTTGGTCAGCATAATATTGCCATGAGCGTTAGCATTCACGCTTGCAGACATGGTATCGCTGCTGGTCAGTGTCTGACCGGGAGCAATCGCTGCGTTGATTGCACCAAGGCTGGTGAAATCAATGCGGTTGCCGTTCAAAACAGTATCACTAGCCGTAGTAATGTCTCCTGCTGCGTTAATTACCAGGTTGCCGCTCAACGCGCCCTTATTGCCGCCGACAAATTGCAGCTTGCAGCGGTCGGAATTAATGCTTACGTCACCAGTCGTTGCTTCAATATTCAGCTTCGCCATGTTGCCCAACGCACTGTGATTAATGCTGATGCCTTTGGCAGCTTTGGCAGTCAGGTCGTCCGCGTCAACGCGTGCACTGCCAACAGAGCTGATAGCGCCGCCATTGCTGTTTAAGGTAACCTTGCCGATTGCACTGCCGTCAGCCTTAGTCGCATTGCTGATATTGCCTGCAAGATACATATCCTTGGCGCTGGTAACGCTGATGTCACCGCTGCCGCCGGTCATAAAGCCAACATTAATCGGCTTATCGCCCTTAATCGTATAGGTACTGCTGGTGGAATGCATCTGGGTTTCAGTCCAGGTGTAGGTGCAATTGCCATAGCCGAAGATTTTACCTGCTGTACCGGAAAATTTCTTGTTCTCGACAACAGGAGTATAAGAAGTTTGATTAGGATCATTATAATCCTTAGTCGTTACACCATATTCCTTGGCGTTATTGTTTACCTTAATAACAGTACCCTGTCCCAGCGGATCGGCGCCAGTAATACTGGAGGAAGAAACCTCTGTCTTACCGTTCTTAACTTCCTCGTTCTCGACAAAGTCCTTAGTAGTGCCATATTTAATCAGGCCCCAGAAAACGAAGTCCTTCTCATACTGCCACTTGATAATCTTCTTATCACCGGAGGTGCCACCTGTCCAGTTAATCGTCATACCGTCAGCCGGTTTATAAGTGGTAGCAGAACCATTAACCTGCGTTGTGCTGGTAGAGGTTGCGTTACCCTTATTATTGAGCTGCGTTGTTTTAACGGACATCTTCTGGCCATCAGTGGTGTACTCAGTCAAGGTATTCTTTTGCGTATCCTTAATGCTGATAAGACCGCTGATATCCTTATTAGTGATTTTGTTCACCCGCAAATTGCGGTCTGCATTCGTAGTATCAATCGCAATGTTGGCGGTACCGTCCATCGCCAGCAGCTTGCCGCTGCCAGTGCTCGACAGAGCGCCAGTAATATAAATCTTACCGCCGTTAGGCTCAATTGCTTCCGTCAGCAGCTCCTTAGTTGCTGGGTTGTAGTAAACCTTCACAGTATAGTCGTAAGCACCAGTTGCTGCGTTATAAACTGCGCCGGCCTTTGTGCTCACGCAATACTTATCGTTAGACATAACATATTGGTCGGTAAGTGCAGTCTGGTTACGAGCATAGTCCCTATCCAGATTGCCGATTTTGTTGTTGGCTGCATTATCAAGTGTAACCTTGAAATTCTTGTAGCCGCTCTGTACCAGGCCGTCCAGGTTAACATTCAGACCGCTGATATAAACGTTGTTGCCTGCAACGATGCCGCTGGAATTGTTAACGCTGTAATTATTAATCTCGTTAAGCTCAGCATTAGTAAGTCCAAGCTCGTCCTTATGCGCTATCAAAGCATTTTTATAATCCTGATAGCTGTTGATATTGCTCAGCCACTCAATCGTAGTATTGCCAGCAATAGCCTGTTGGGAAACATAGCTTTGAATCCTTTTGGCAATAGCATCGCTGAACTGGTACTTGGTTACCGGGTCGCCGCCGATAAGCAACAGTCCCTTGCTGTTCTGCGTTACCGAACCTTTGTCAGCCTTCAGCTCAATGTTGCGCGCGCTGATATTGGCATTGCCGTCTACGTTGATATTGTAATTGCTGTTTTGGATTAAAACGTCACCGGTGCTGTTCTGCACAGTACCAAAGATACCGATATCAGCCTTAGTCAAACCGTTGGTAGATGTGCCAGTGCTCTTGACAGTAATCTTCGGATCAGCGTTAGTACCTGTAGCAGTATTCATTGTACCATTGAAGCCATCAACCTTGCTCACCTCAGCATCGTTGTAGCGGATTACGCCGCCCTTATCCTTGATAGCCAGGTCGTTAATCTTCAGGTACAGGTCACTGCTGTTATTAATTGTCAGGTTCTTGGCACCCTGCGCTGTCAGACTGCCGCTGCCCTGCAGCTTGTCAGCCTCGATGTTGATGTTGCCGCCGGAAACAACGATATCCTTGACATCAACTGCCGGCAAAGAAATTTTATCGAAAATACTTCTGTAGGTTTTGCCACCCTCTACGCTGGTCTTGACAAAGCCATTTTCTTCCATCTGGGTGATGATGCGGTCTCTTTCACTGTTCAAAATGCTGTATTCGTCAGAAGTGGAAGCATATTGGCCCAGAAGATCATTTATTTCCTCCAGACGGGCGTAAAGACCATTTTGCAGCTCAACCACATCTGCAGTAACATTCTGCTTGGTATCGAACCAATCCTGACCTGCACCGGTGGTAACCTTGATGCCGCTGAAGTCTATGCTGCCTTCTTTACCGGAAATAACATTGCCGTTCGCGTCAAACTCAGGATTAGTAACCTTAGTGCTGCCGCTGATGGTAAGCTCCAGATTATTATGGATGCCTGCGCGTACCTTTTTACCGCTGGCAATATCCACATAATTGGTAACTGTTTCGCCCGGAGTTACCTCGCCCAAGGCGGTGGAGGTAACAGAACCGCTGCCGCTTGTACCCTTATAGATGTTATATTCGCGGGCAGAGGTCGATACAGTGGTCATGCCCTTGCCAGCCTTGAAGTTAACATGGCGTACACTATCGATATCACCGTTGATGCTTACCTGATTTTCCTGCGTCATCGTGTTCTTGGCTTTCGGAGTAGTAGCCAGAGGAGCTGCCGTCTTGTTATATGCATCCGCCAGCACGTTGTAGGTCAGCGAGGAGGTGATGCCGTCCAGGTTTGCACCTGCGTAAATATTTACGTCATTGGTGCTGAGAATCTTGCCATCAGTAACGTTAATCTTGTTACTGCGCTTCAGATTGTTATCTGTTTTGGCAGAAGCTGCACCCACAGCACCGCCCTGGGTATCTGCAGTAGTATCAAAGGTTGCCGTGGTTTCATCGGTTGCTGCGAGAGTGATGTCCTGATCAGCCTTCGCCGTCGACAGATTACTGCCAGTAACCTTGATGCTGTTGTCATAAGTGATAACATTATTGCTTGCTGCGATAGTAACAGGAACAACGCCGGCAGATTTAAGCGTATTACTGTAATTCATCTTGCCGTCGGTATAAGCAAGCGCTTCAATCGAGCCTGCGCTGCCAACGCCGCTCAAGTTTGCATTATTAATATTTACGCCAGCATTATATGTCAGCTTGTTATCCATATCATTAACGTTAACACTGCCGCCGCCATAACCGCTGCCCTTCAGGTCAACGTCATGGTTCAGCGTATTGTTGGCAATGTAGGACTGCTTGCCGCTGGTTGTAATAGCGCCTGTTACGTTGATATTAGCGTTATGCGCAACATTGTTTTTAATTTCTGTGCCGCTGGCACCGACAACAGCCGCCGTCAGGGAGTCCGCCAGAATATCCAGCTTATCCGCATTGTTGGCTGCAACGCTCAGGGAGCCTACATTCTGCCATTTGCCGCTCACATCAGCAGTAGTATTGGTAGTAATCTCATTCTGCGATCTTGCAGCAACAGGGTTGATGCCTACGATACCGCCGCCATAGCCATTGGCATCATTATTTACTGCACTGTAGCCGGAGCTGCTGATGTTTACAGAGCCCAGTCTGTTGTATACATTCTCATTCTCTTTAACGCCTGCAGCCTTCACGCTGGTCGTCAGCTTCGTCTTGGTATCGGACCAGTTGCTACCGCTGGCAATATAACCGCCCACTGTTACGCCAAGGGTATCTGCCGAAATAACCGAAGCATTATCAGCCTTGAGCTTTAGAGCGTTGACATTATACTGCTCTTTGCCCACATCAACGCTGACAGTCATATCATTTTCTGCATAAGCAGTGTTGAAGCCTGCAGCGTATTGACCGGAGGCAGTAGCACCGATTGTTTTGGCACTTACGTTATCTACAGCATATTCATTATTGTTCTCATCCTTGGCAGTCTGGGTGGTTACGTTTGCCGTAATCTCCACATTATCAGCTGCAAAGCTGCTGCCGTCCGCAACCGTTGCTTCTACCGTACCGCTGGCCTTAGCCTTGGATACAGCCACACCTGCTACCGCCAGCAGGCCGCCGGAATAAGCCTGTGCCTCTGCGCGTACTGCAGGCTTATTGGTTGCGTTCAGGCTTACGCTGTTGCCCAGGAAGTCGGAAGCACCGGTTACGTTAACCTTGCTGCTGCCCGCATCCGTAGCGAGTGCAACAATGCCCTGCGCTGCAGCAATGCCAACCATGCCGCCGTAGGTTTCTGCAGTAATGCTGTTGGCTTTGACAGAAGCAACATCAACAGTGCCAATATTGTTGTAGCCAATCACCTTATCGTAATCCGTCTTGTAATAACCTGGTTTACCGTCTTTAGAAGGCACGTAGGTTTTTTCATATACATCTTTACCGGCAATAAGCTTACTGCCGCCGATAGTTATAGTATTATCGCTATTATTCGTTGCATTGGTTACCAGCACACCGCCAGCCACAGCGCCCGCAGTTGCGCCGATGGTACGTACTGCTGCACTGCTGGTATCCTCTGCTTTAACGGTCAGCGTACCTTTGGAGCTGTTATCACCTGTAGCCTGAACCGTGCTGCTATCGATAGTAATAGCATTAGCGCCATGCAGACTGTTCTGCGCGTAGGCAGCACTGCCTGCGAAAGCAGCGCCTGCTGCTACCTGATAAGCATCAATCTTGGACGTGCCATCCTGCGCACTGCCAAGCGTTACATTCTTGCCGCTAAGCTTGCTGTTATTGTTGATGGTTACGCCGGTCTTGCGTTCTACATCCAGAACCGCAACAGAAGCGGCAATGCCATTGCCTGCAATACTTGCTGCCACCTGCGCCGATGTCAGCTTGGCGTCAACAGTACGCTTAGCATTAACCTTTGTATCGCCTGTTGCCTGCAGCGTAGAATTGCTTACCTTCGCCTGCACGCCAGCAGCCTTGCTGCTACCCTTGCTGGCAGTAGTACCGGGGCCTGCACTCAGCTTCTGGCCGTTGCTGTCGGTATATTTATCAAAGGTCATGCCTGCAGCATTAGAACTGCTCTTGCCGTCTTTATTAGTAACAGTGCCGACAGTTCCCTGGCCTGCAATTGCAGCATTTGCTTTATTGAGAATATCGTTTGTATTAAAGGTTGCCTTTTTATCACTATCCTTAGTTTCAGTATCGCCATACTGGTCTGCAGCTGCTGCGCCAATCGTGGTTACGCTGACGTTCGCACTGTAGCCATGTCCGCCGAGCGCAGCGTTTTGTACCAACTGCTTAACGTCCAGCTTTTCGGTCGCTGCCACGTCGATGGCACCGGCAGTAATCTTGCTGCCGCTGATTTCGGTGATAACGCCTGTGTCAATCGTGTTCACGCCTACGCCAACGGCAACGCCTGCAGCGCCAACAGCATCTGCACCGTTAACAAAGCTTGTCTTCACTCTGTTATCTGCCTTCGCTGCGAAGGTGCCCTGTGCTTGCAGGTTGCTGTTATCCTTCACCAGCGTGGAAACAGTATTGTCCAGATTATTTACAGCAACATTCAGGCCACCTGCAACCATGCTGGCAGCTACGCCAAAGACTGCTGTTGTCACATCAGTCTTGTTGGCAGCGTTAACAGTGATATCACCTGTTTCAGCCGTTACTTTGCTGCCACTCAGCTCAGCAACAGTCTTGCTGTCATCATCCACTACGCCGATGCCTGCGCCACCGGCAGCACTCACGAGCGCGCCGGAAGCTGCGGCAGCAGCGCTGCGCAACGTAATATCGTTAACGTGGTCAGCAGTAATTGCCAAACCATTATTCGTGCCTTGGATATTCTTTACTGCAGCAGTAGTTTCTGCGTCCAGCTTAGCAACCGAAACGGTGCCTGCGCCGGCTCCGGCGCCATAAGCGCCGCCAGCTGCGGCAATACCGTAGGAGTTGGTAGACATGTTCGCCTTATTCAAGGCAGCGACGTCAATGCTATTGCCGTTGACAAGCTTCTTCGCACTGCCACCGTCAATCATTGCCGTTACATTTCTGCTGACAACACCAGTATCAGATGCCAGACCGAAGCCTGCACCACCATCAGCGCCACCGCCTACACCCAGCGAACCTACATGGCTTTCGCTCTTGGTAGCATCGTTTGCTGCTACATAAACGTCTGCCTTGCTGCGGTCGGTCAATGCTGCATTAATGCTGCTATCCGTTACCTTGGCATTGGTTGCGCCCAAAATACGGTTAACAGTAACCGTACCTGCTACGCCCACGCCAACGTCCGCACTGACTGCCACACCGCCGCTGATTGCTACATTCGTCAGCTTGTGCTCCGCATCAGCCGCGATGATAACGCCTTTGCGAGTTTTATCGCTGACTACATTATCATTATCCTTATTGCGTTCGTTGACAGCCACGCCTGCATCATTGCCTGCTGCCGTCAGCTCTGCATTCTTAACTACGCTTTCAGTAGTACCGCTGATTTCATTGTAGGCTACGCCCATGCCAACGCCGGCCTGACCGCCTGCAGCCACACCAAAGGCACCCGCAAAATTCTGCAGGGTATCCTTGCTCTTGGCAATTACGGCCAGCGTGCCGTCTGCATTAATCTTCGCGCCGTCAATCGCAGCCTTGGTATCGTTCGCCAGCAGGTTAACGCCGATATTACCGGCAATACCTGCAGTTTTGGCAACACCGCCAGCTACGCCGACAGAAAGAATGCTGCTGTCAGATTTAGCTTCAGCTGTGAAGCCCTTAACCTTGTATTCACCATTGGTAACAGTAGTATTAGTATCAGCATCAAGCTGGTTAACCGCAATACCTGCACCAATCGCAGCGTCTTTAGCACCTGCAGCAACAACGGCAACGGTAGTAATCTTGCCCTTGCTGTCAGCAGTAGCCTGCACAGTCGCTGCATTATTCTTATCCTTATTGATATTGGTATTAACAAGCTCTGTATCGGTATCCTTCTTGATCATAGCAGCAGAGCCTGCGCCACTGAAGGCCACATTACCGGTAGTAATGGAGGTACCTACGGAAATAGTCGTCAGCGTTGCCCTGTCAATGGCGTTAACGCTAATCGTGCCATCTTCAGTAGTGGTAATATCGGCATTATTGATAGCAGCCTTGTTGGTTTGCTTTTTCTCGCCGGCACTGCCGGTGATATTGCCGATTTCGTTATAAGCTACGCTGCCGCCAGCCGCAAATTTGGCATTGCCGCCTGCGCTGACGCTTACCGCACCCACTACTGCCAGCTGGTTGCTGTCATCCGAGGACTTCACTGCCACCTTGCTCATGTTGTTGAGCTTCGTACGTCCACCATCAGTTTTCGCATTGTCGCCGTCATATTTGTCAATCACAGCTTCTACATCATTACGACCGCGGTTAACAACAACCACGCCATTCAAAGCATTGGCCGTACCTGCGGTAACTGCTGCGCCGACGCTGTACACGTTACCCTTGTTGGCTGCATCTACAGTAAGAATACTGCTAGCATCATCATTCGCGCCGCTGATTTCGCTGCCATTGACATACGCACCTGTGGTATTGTTCAGGGAATTGTAGGCAACTGCCAAACCTGCGCCCACCTTAGATTTGGAACCGGCAGTAACACCAATCTGTCCTGCAACATTCACTGCCAAAGCGCCGCTTTCGGCCTTTACATCAGTTTTGGGCGTAACAATCTTGCTGTTTTCAACAGTTGCCGTAATATCGTTATTCAGCGACTGCCAGTTAGCACTGCCGCCTACGCCGAAGCTACCTGCGGTTCCGGCAACACCGGCCGCAAAGCCTGCCAGAATGGTATGGCTTGCCGCATTAACGTTCGTGCCGACCAATTTGTCACCGTTGGCTTTGCCGGTAGTTGTAATAGTACTATCCTTAATCTTAGCATTGTAATCATTGTCAATATCGCTGATGGTTATGGCTGCATCTGAGGTGCCGCCGTCTTTACCGGTGGTAACGCCTACGCTTACCGCGCCTGTAACAATCACATTGCCGCCGCGGGTAATATCAACATTGGTAGGCTTATCGCTGTCGCCGCTTTCATCTGCTGCTTCCTTAACCTGCGCCAGGTAGGCAGAGCCATCAGCATCGAGGCCGCGTTTTTTGAGATACTCAGCCTGCGTATTAGCAGATTCCGCTGTATCATAGGCTGCAACATTCAGGCTTTCGCCGGTCAGTGTTACGCCCTCAACCGTTGCATTGGCATAGTTATCCAATTTATTGTAGGCGGAATTGCCGGAGAAGGAATAAGAGGTCTTGGCACCGCCTGCTACACTCACGTTGGCAGCTACGCCAACCTGCGTCATGTTGGTAGTCGCTTTGACATCAGCAGTAGTAATCTTGTCATAGGTGCCACCTAAAATGGCCGCCTGCACATCATTCTTCAGCGAACCGTAGGACACAGTCGCGCCGCCGACAAAAGCGTTATCGCCACCAATAGAAAGGCTGGTATTCACGCCGCCGGTTATCTGGATATCGTTATCAAAAGCTGTATTGGTAATGGAGGTTGCACGCTTATCCTCACCGCTTACATTTTCATTATTAACCTTATTATTCTGCAGCAATGCATAAGCAGTATTATCTGCAATATTTACCGACGCATTGACGGTAGCAGCAATATTAGTGCCGCCATTGCCGCCGGAATTCTTCGCCAGCGCCAGTCCCAGGCCTGCAGCTGCCAGCGAGCCGGATTTTTGCGCATTGTTGATAATCGCAGCAGCGTTTTCAATTTCGCTGTTGCTGATTACCGCCAAGGTCTGCGAATCAATATCATTTACAGCAACAGTACCGCCAAAGGCTGCATTATGGCTGTTCGCATTATTGTCCTTAGTCAGCTTCTTCCAGGAGATGCCTGCAGCACCACCGGCAGCCACCATCATAGCAGTGTCCTTGGCAGTTACAGTGATATTCTTATTCTCAGTAGTATCCTTAGCAATGTTGATTTTAACATTGTCCACAAGCGCACCGGTATCGCCATCCAGCAGATTAATTGCTGCGCTGCCTGCACCGGCAATAGTTACGGAGGACTGCTGCCCGGACGGAGTAGCGGTAGGCTTTTGGTCAGTAGGCAATACCTTCTGTGCTTCGGTCTGACGGTCCATCAGGCCGTTAATCTTGCCTGCTACCTTATGGTCAAGTGCATGGAGCTTATTTGTAAGAGCATTAGTCTTGTTGCTTACGAAATTACCCAGCTTGTCAAAAATACCAACTTCACCACTGTCATCAGCGGTAGATACGCCGCCGGCAACAGCAACATTGATAATTTTGCCGCCGGTTTCAGCATTAACCTTAAACGAGCCTGCATTGATAGAGCCTTTAGTATCAGCGGCCGTCTTGGAGCCGAAGAAATCTGCCTGCTCGGTATAAGTCTTGCCATCATCCGTGCCTTGACGCAGACCGGAAGCATTCTGCACCAGCTGCTGCAGAGTTGCACGTTTTTCGGCAGCAGTGTTCGCCAGCTTTTCGGCTTCCTTGCTGCGGTCCGCATTTGCGTCCTCGCCCAGTTTATCACCGCTATCGCTGCCGCTTTCGCCCTGCTCAGTTGTAGCCTGCGGAGGAGCAGTATAGCCATTATCACCAATTGCTGCATAGGTATAGCGGTCAAAATTGGTAATCGTTCCTGCCGCACCAATGCCTGTAGTTTCGCCCATAGCAACAGCGCCGGCTGCGCTATAAACATTAGTATCATTTTTGGCATTGAGGTTGACTGCGCCAGTGCCTGCGTTGATAACTGCTTCGTCATCTACGGAAACAAGGCTGTTGCTTGCACCCTCAAGGTATCCCACCATGCCGCTGACGCCGCTGGTTGCGCCTTTACCTGCAGCAAGCGACAGCTGAATATGGTCAATTTTATTTTCTGTGCCTATATCTATAGAGCCTGCAGTCAGCTTAGCTCCCTGTGCTACCGCAACAAGGCTGTTGGCATCCGCCAGACCAACTGCAAAGGTTCCGCCAGCTGCGTTTTCACCACCGCCATTAAGGCCAAGCTTGCCTGCCAGCGATACATCAAACTGCTTGGACGTAGCCTTCATTGCCAGCTCGTCCTTCGCAGTAATCGTAGCGTTCTTGCCGATTAATACGCGCGCATTGTTGCTGATATCCGTTGCTACTGCACTGCCTGCCAGCGCAATTGTAGCAGGCTTTTCATTTTCTCCAGGGCCGCTCTTGCCGCCGTTAGCACTACCTGCCGAGAAATTAAGATAGCTGTTGGGATTAGCAAAGGCTGCAGCTGCGCTCACTACGTTAATCGGGCCTACAGCGATATCCGTCGCTTCACTGCCCAAAGCGCTGGTCAAAGCGCTGCAAGCAGCAGTGAAATCTTTATACTTTTGTCCGCCAAACAGGTCCATAAAATCTACCTGCTCTCCACCGTTGGAAGAGAAGCAGTTATCCTTGGCATAATTAAAGAAAGCATCTGCTGCAGTGCTCAAAGCATCTGCCTTAGCCTTAATATCATCATGGTTGGCGCCTGTATAAGCAGCCTTAACCTTGGCGCAGGCATCCTTAACCTCCTGCACCATACGTTCGATACGATTATATTCAAAGCTGCTGTTGGCCGCAATATTTACCTTGCCACCTGTAAGCGTAACGTTGGTAGCAGGGGCAGAGCCTTGTGCTTCCTCGCCACCGGCTACAGTTACAGTTGCAGTATTATCCAGCTTGCCGTAAAGCACGGACGCATTAACAAGTGCTTTATTACTAGTATCCTTGTCATAGTTATTGCTCTTGCCGGTAATTTGCATCTGGGTATCTTCAATAACGCTTTTAGCAGTGATATTAAGATCATTTTTGGCAGCAAGCGCAACACCCTGCCCAATTTTTACATCAGCAGTATTGCTTTCCACTGCAACGCCCACGCTGACGCCGGTGCTCATGAAATCAGCCAGCTTATCCCACGGCTTAGGCTCCGTCGGTGCAGAAGGTGTAGACGGCGCGTTAAGCTTATCCTTCAGCTTTTGCGGCGTGTACTTGGCGTTGGCCAGCCATTTTTTAATACCGCCCAATAATTGATCCTTAGCGCCGTTTTCGCCAATAAGCGAATCTAAGGACTGAGAGCCTTTGATATTGGTAACAATCTTCTTCATAAATGCCGAAGAACCCATAGCGTTATTGGCAATGACAGTATTATCCGTCAAAACATTTTCCGCATTAACAGACAGGCTTCCATCCTTGCTGCTTACATTACCATTGATGTTGACATTTGCCTTGCTGTCATAATCAGTTACGTTGATAGCGGTAGCAACTACAGCCTTTTCACCTGTGCTTACCTCTGCCTTGGTAATCACACTGTTTACAGACTTCGCTTCAATGTTGACGTCCTTTTGCAGCTCAGTCATCTGCGCAGTCTTGCCAATGGTAACACTGCTCTTGTTGTCACCCGTAGTGATATTCAACGCTACATCACCCAAATTAGGGTTTTCAGAAACATCCATAGTGGTGGCCTTGGCTTCACTGTTCACCTTGCTGTCGGCCAAGGCAGTAACGGACGTGCCGCCCGTGGATTTAAGGGTGCCGTCAATATTTACTGCTGCCTCATTATGTGTTTGGCTGTAGGTTACAGCAGCCGCCGGGATGATATTGGTGCCTGCCACGTTCATAACCTTCAGCAAAGCAGTGCTGGCGCCAGCACCGGCTTCCACGCTGCTGTTCGCCTTGATATTCAGCGCCGGCTTAACAACCTTGCCCGCGCTGACAGTATCACTGCCAGTGGCGTTAATCTCAGCACTTTGGCCTACGTTGACCTCGGCCTTGCTGTTCAAAACTGCATAGGAAGCATCAAGGTTAGCTGTGAGTGCGCCCACAATATTAGAAGTAACGTTGCTGGCGTTCAGCACGCTGCTTTCCGCGCTCACATAACGGTTCACTGCATCGGCAGTAATATCAACCTGCTTTGCTTCAACCTTGCCATCAACATTTACTGTAGCATTAGTAGTAACAATCTGCCCATAAAGATGGGAATTAGTAGTAGTGGAGGGAGTATAATCTTTATCATATTGCTTGGAGGTTTTTACCTCAACATTGTTCAACGCCTGCGCGCTCAGCTTGGCATTGCCTGCAGCCTTCACCACAGCGTCCTTGGCAACGCTAAGCTCGGCTTCAACTTTAGCGCCTGCAATCTTGCTGAAGTCATCCAAAACTCTGTAGTTATCATCATAATTATTATAGGCTGCGAGAACGATATCACCGCTGCCGGTTTTAGTAGCCTTAAGATTTTCTGTCAAGCCTGCATTAACTCTAGCATTTTTAATATTTACTAAATTAGTAAAATCAATATCACCAGTACGAATAGACGCACCCGTTGCCGTTGCGCCTGCAGATACATCTCCTATAGCACTTTCACTTACATTTTTGCCTACGCCAATCTTGGCAGCGCGCATGTTAACAGCATTTACTGCATTAACCTTGCCTAAAACGCTGATGGTGCCACTGGCATTGATGGGAATCTCGGCAAATTTTTGATCCGTGATTATTTTATCAAACTGATCCTTGGTCTTAAATTCTTTATATTCATCAAAAGCAGTCCTAGTCGGTGTAGCAACGTAAAGCGCACCGGCATTAATCACACCGGTTTTGCCCACTGCCATACCGTCGGAGCTGAAGAAGAAAAGGTTTCCGCTAATCTTTTTGTTCTGAATCGCATTGACTGTACCATTAATATCAATACGTGAATTAACAAAGTTAACCAGATTATCCGCATTGTTTGTTTCACTCTTGCCAAAGTACATGTTCGCAATATTGTTTGCGTCCAGCTTGAATTCAGCAAACTTGTTGATAGCTACATTACCAACAACATTTTCTGCAAAAATATTTGTAACAGAGCCATTAGCCAGATTTTCATTAGGTTTATCCGCCCTTGTAATCGTGCTCGCCAATGCAGCTACAGGCTGCATTACAAAGCCAATGGCCGTAACAGCGCTGACAATTTTCTGTGCAGCGGAATCTTTCGCAATAGCGCTCAAGCTGAGCCTTTCTGCGCTACGCAAGAACTTACGATTGACCTTCATCTTAGTTTCCCTCCTTATTAATGCCTAGCCGATATGCATAAAAAAGCAATAATTTTCTGAATTAATCTTAGAGCATCCTCTGCGAAACAGCAATTAACTAAAGGTTATGACCACCTGCTCGCAGTAAGATATATGCTATTAATTTATTGGAACAAGACATATAGTTAAGCATAAGATTATACTTAACCTTATACTTTAATTATAAAGCCATCTTGGCTTAACGTCAATTAATTAAAATATTTTTTTCTCATATGAGTGATTAAACCGATAAGCTTCTGCTTTTATTATTTAAAGCTCATTGATAAATTGATTTTTAGATAATTTATTGTCTCATCATGCATCCTGTGCTATAATTAGAACAATAAAATCAGCCAATGCTAGAAACGGAGGAACAACATGACTGACTGGAACAAGTGGCTTAAAAAGAGAGAGCTCTGTGCGGATAATATTCTCTATGTCTATCGACGTGACCGCAAAACCATCATACGTCGGGAGGATGGCGAGGAATTTGAGCTGTTCGCTCCCGTATATACACTTCTAGCGCTCTTCCCGGAGGATGCCTTTCTGAACATCAACAAGGGAATTGCTGTGAACAAAGCACGAATCGTAGATATCAGCAGTGAAGGCGTCTATACCATGTCTGACGGACAAACCTTTCAGGGACGCAAGCGCAACCTCAGCGCCCACCGCCAGCTGCGCAAGCAAATGGGCATCAATGCTCTGCCGGACGCACAGCCGCAGGCAGCACCCATGAGCTTTCTGGAAAAATGCACCCTGCTTGATGACATGCCTCTGGCATATTGCATCATCGAGCTTGTTTTTGATGCCAATGGCCATGGTGTAGACTTTGTTTTCCGTTACTGCAATAAGGAAATGGCACATATTGAGGGAGTTCCCGTAGAAAAAATGTTAAACCGTTCTTTCTATGAGGTTTTTCGCAACGGTGACAAAAAATGGCTGGTAACCTACGCTGATGTGGCCCTCAACGGAACAAAACATCTTATCCACGATTACAGTCCGGAGATAGGTCAACAGCTCAACATTTACTGCTATCAGCCGGAGCAGGGATTTTGTGCCTGTATCCTGCAGGTTGCTGATAATATTGATCATGAATAACAAAGGAAGTAAGCAATAATGAACGGACAGGAATATTTACAGCAATTGGAGCAGCGTCTTGCTCACTATTACGATAAGAAGCCTTTGCCGAAGGCTCCGGCGTTCGTCCTTGCGGCAGAGCTGAACGCTGCGGACGAAGGCTATTTCATCATACCTAATTTAAAGACCTACAGTGTGCAGCACAACGAATATCTTTATGCGGCACGCTTCGACAAGCAGCTCACTGCAGAAACGGCTACGCCCTATCTGCAGTTCACCAAGGAAGCTATGGCGGCGCTCAAAACCACTACCGAGCACATGAGCAGCATCTATGCCCTCGTGCTTATCTGTGAAGCAGGCATTGAGGAAAAGGCTTTGGCTGACCTGCAGACGCTCAGGCAGCACAAGGACTACTGCTTCACCCTGAAGGGCTGGTCTGACCTGGCTATATATATTGTAGACATCCCGACGCAGAGGCTTTATTGCAACAAAGCAGGCGCTAAGGAAAAGGCGCTCTTTGAGTTTGCCAAAGCTTAATGCTTGTCGCTTCACACTAGACAAGTTATTCCTCCAAGGAAAAAATAAATCGTATACAGCTGTTATGTATTTGCACATTCTGTATAAATCTTAACAGCTTTTTCCTTTTTTTAAGTTAATAAATAATTCTGTGACAATTCGTTGACATTAGAAGCAAATGTGTTATACTATTTCTATGTTGCACACGAGATATAGAGTGCACTAGTAGTTATTATTTTCTAAATTGTTTATTTTGCAATGATGCAAAAGGGAAAGAAAGGATGTTATTTATGAGTGGTTTATTGTTGCTTGTAGGCTCAATGGTTATCTTCTTTGTTGCCTACGTAACCTATGGTTCCTGGCTGTGTAAAAAGTGGGGTGTTGACCCTACCCGTAAGACCCCGGCTGAGAGATTGTGCGATAACATCGACTATATGCCGACCAAGCCCGCTGTATTGATGGGCCATCACTTCTCCTCCATTGCCGGTGCCGGTCCTATCGTTGGTCCTATCACCGCTGCTGTATTCGGTTGGGTTCCTGTAATGCTGTGGATTTTAATCGGCAGCATCTTCTTCGGCGGCGTACATGACTTTGGTGCTCTGTACTCCTCCATCCGTTTTGACGGCAAAACCATCGGCCAGATTATCGATGCAACTCTGGGCAAGAGCGGCAAGTTCCTCTTCTCCATTTTCGCATATGTAACTCTGCTGGTTGTTATCGCTGCTTTCGCTAACATCGTAGCCGCTACCTTCGTAGCAAGCCCGCAGGCTGCAACCGCTTCTCTGCTGTTCATCGTGCTGGCTGTTATCTTCGGCTTCTCCGTATATCGCTGCGGCCTGAGCCTCGGCGTAGGCACCGTTATCGGTGTTATCATGCTGGTTGTTGCAATCGCTATCGGCAACATGTATCCGCTGCACCTGTCCAAAAATGTTTGGGTTTGCATCCTGATGGTTTACATCTTCGTTGCTTCCATCGCTCCTGTCTGGATTCTGCTGCAGCCGCGTGACTATCTGAACTCCTTCCTGCTGTATGCCTGCATCGCATTCGCTCTGGTTGGTATCGCAATTTATCAGCCTTCCATGCAGCTGCCGGCATTCACCACCTTTGATCCTTCCGGTAAAGGCACCAACCCGATGTTCCCGATGCTGTTCGTAACCGTTGCCTGCGGTGCTATCAGTGGTTTCCACTCCCTGGTATCCTCCGGTACTACCTCCAAACAGCTCGATAGCGAAGGCAATGCTAAGCTCATCGGCTACGGCTCCATGCTGCTTGAAGGCGTGCTGGCTGTAGTTGCAGTTGTTGCTGTAGGCTATGTTGGCGGCGACAAGCTGACCGAGCTGCTGAAAAACGGTGGCCCTGTAAACGTATTCGCTGACGGCGTTGGTACCTTCATGACCAAGCTCGGCTTCTCCTTCGGCGTAGCTAAAGGCTTCGTTGCTCTGACCATCTCCGCTTTCGCTATGACTACTCTGGATACCGCAACCCGTCTGGGCCGCTTCATTTTCCAGGAGCTGTTCACTAAGGTTGATCCGAAAACCGGTGAAGCACAAGGCAACGTTCTCACCAACCCGTTTGTTGCTACTCTGATTACCGTTGTACTGTCCGGTTATATGTCCCTTGGTTCCTACCTCACCATCTGGCCGATCTTCGGTGCTGCTAACCAGCTGTTGGCTGCCCTCTCCCTGTTGGCTGTCGGTGTATGGCTGAAGAGCGTTGGCCGTGACAACCTGATGGTTCTCATCCCGATGGCATTTATGTTCTGTGTAACTTTGGTTGCATTGGCACAAATCATCTTCGCTAACATGGCAGCTCATATCATTACCGCTGCATTGGGTTCTGTACTCTTCATTCTGGCAATTGCACTGTTCCTGGAATCAAGAAAGTATCTCTTCGGTGGTGCAAAATAACCAAATATGCTCTAAGCATTAAACACTGAACGTGTTCAATGGCTGTTACGAATTTCGTAGCAGCCATTTTTTATGACAGATTTTGTCTAATTGATTTTTTATATAATATATAGTATGATAAGTAAAGGATGCGTTATCTTAGAAAGGTTAAGGTGAAGCAGATGAAAAAAGACTTTAACTATTACATGTCCTTAAACTATCCTGTTGAAATCAGCGTTATTCCCGAAGA
>OHFR01000354.1_pt1 | contig 22635 bp, 12 predicted proteins | sample 1567531 | NCBI WGS metagenome assembly OHFR01 (sample SAMEA3879597, study PRJEB24766) | human gut metagenome | biome: human-associated habitat; feature: feces | place: USA | collected 1985/1987
TAATAGACGTATGGAAAATAATAGATATTAACGAGCATCAAACTGTTAACCGCAGTGTCACAGGTTCGAGTCCTGTTTGGGGCGCCAGAACACCCTTGAAACCTAGTGTTTCGAGGGTGTGTTTTTTTGGCAAAAATTTCCTGACTGCAAATTTCAATAATTTTTGCAGTCAAAAATATATTTAAAAAATTTTTGAGCGACATTTTTTCAATTCTTCTGTTTATTTTTCTATTCCGTTCAAAATCTCTCAAAATCTTTGTTTTGACTGCAAATTTGACTGCAAACTAAAAATTTTTTTAATATTTTGATTGAAATTTCTGAGTAATAAAAAATGCATAAAAAAAGTTTGACTGCAAAATTGAATTTTTTTTGCAGTCAAACTATTGTAATGTAACAGCCCAACAAATTAGTTGGACTTCGTTTGTTTTAATAATATATAGCTTCCAATTTTTCCATGCATGCCTTTTGGTGCTTGGGCAACAAGTGAGAATATTTATTGAGCGTAGAGGACATCACAAATCCGCAGAACAAAGGATTTACGACAAGCTTGTAGAATACACGGAAAAGCTAAAGAAATATGCTAACCACATAAAAATTTGCGGAGAAGATAGAAACAGTTATTCAAAGTCCGACAATGGTGCCTGTTAAAATATTCTTGCACAGGATTTTAATCAATCAAAACCTAACTCCGTTTGGGTTTGCGACTTTACATATATTAGAATCGGAACAAGGTTATACTATCTCTGTGCCTCAGTTGAGAAGCATTTCTTTAAAACATAATCAATTTGTGTAAGCGCCGGCTTCAGTATTTAAAAAATATTGAGTGGCGGTATATCAAACATTTGCCGAATTCGGCGTCAATGTTGGTGTTTGAATAAGTCTTTTTGCAGGCGCTGCTGTTAAGCAACTGCCTGTTTTTTATTCTGCCGCAGAAGTATTTTATATCGTTTGCTTTTGATGCAAAAGCTTACATTTTAATATAACGGTTTTGTATAGACTTCTTGTATTCGGTTGGAGTTTGACCGGTCACCTTATGGAAAACGGTGCTGAAATACATTGCGTCGGAGAAGCCCACAGCCTGAGCTATTTTTTCAATTGAATTGGTTGAGCAAAGTAATTTCTTTGCCTTTGTGATGCGAATATCAGTTATATATTGCTGAGGCGTAACAGAATAATATTTCTTAAAATAACGTTGTAACATTCTTGATGAAAGATTATTGTCGTTAGCAATTTTTTCAATAGATATTTTATCGTTAAAATGTTCTTCAATATAGTTTGTAATTTTTTCAAGTATTGGTGGAATATCCTCTTTTATGCTCATTTTAATATTGAATTTAACCGCCTTTAAAATAAGCTCCTGCAAATAAACCGCGCAAAGCTCGCAAAAATACGGCGCACGCTGTTCTAAACAGTCAATAATATTGTTGTAAATAATCGGTATTTCGGGATTGGGACGGAAGTTGTAAAATCTGTTTTCAAATAAGTCAAAGTGACGTAGCAAGGGTTCAACCTGTTTGCCTGCAAAATGAATCCAGTAAAATTCAGTATTATCCTTAAGATACATTGTGTATTGCTGACGCTCACCCGGCTTAAAAAGCAAAAAGCTGCCTTTTGGAGCAATTTGTTCAGTACCGTCACAAGCGATAAAATGCATATTTCCGTTGTTGACATATATAAGCTGGTAGTCCTTGCGGCTGTTATGTATTGTGTCAAAATAAGGCAGTGTTTTAAGCTTTGAAAAACCTACACAAACAACAAATAAATCACTATCCTCCGGAAAATCGTCCTTGTAATTGACGTAAGGTGACTTATTCCAATAGTAACTATGCACTTCATACATATTGACAACGTCTCCTTTTCGAAAATATGAGGGTTTAAGCCTTGTTAAGGCTCATAAAAATTCGCAAAAACAAAGTTTTGCAAAAATATTATAGCATAAATTTTCAACAAAATCAATTAAAAATAAAGAATTAATCGGATGGAATAAGACTAAATTAGCCAAAAATGGAAGACTTTTCATTAAAAACAGCAAATTAAACCTTTTGGGGACGTGTCGTATTTTTAGATATTTGTTAATATATAAGTCGCATTAACCAATGGACAAAAATCACTTAGAATAGTATAATTTATATGTTGAAATTTGACAATCGTTCGGGGAGGGTCTATTTGCTTAAAACAAAATTATTAAGCTCTTTACATAAAGTTTTTCCCGATGAATTGCCGTGCGGTGGGCTTTTAAAGGCATCTGCCTTGCGTAATGAAGCTTTTTCTTTTCAGGTGGCATACTGTGCCGAAGAAAAAGAAAGCCTTTCGGGCTGTACTTCCATACCGCTTTATGTTGAAACCGAGTGTGAGCTGCCCATTTCTGCCTATCGGGTTGATTATGTACCGCTTCTAAGGCACACACCGCCTGAAAAAGCGGGGGATACCTGCGGCGGAAAAACCGCCCTTTATCCTGATATGCTTTTACCGCGCGGTGTTAATTCTCAAATTATAAAGGCCGGTTACCCTTGGGAACCGCATTATTGCGAGGTCGGAGAAAGAAATCCTGTTAACGCAATCGGCGGTGTTTGGCAGTCGCTTTGGTTTACCGTGAATGACGGGGGCAAGCAAACTGTTGCGGCAGGCAGTCATAAAATAACGGTAAAGCTTTTTTCACGCATTAGCAGGGAATGTCTCGCAACACTTGATTTCACACTTGAGATAATCGATGCACTGCTTCCCCCGCAGCGACTTATGTATACTAACTGGTTGCATTGTGACTGCATTGCGGATATGCACAATGTAAAGCTTTTTGATGATGCTTTTTTTGAAATTTTGCAGGATTACGCCGCAAAGGGCGCGTTAAACGGTATGAACACGGTACTTTTGCCTGCATTCACACCGCCGCTTGATACCTATGTGGGGGGCGAGCGTAAAACCGCTCAGCTGGTTAAGGTTAAGGCTTATAAGCGGCGAAACCGAATACCGATTTGATTTTTCTCTTATGAAGCGGTTTATTGATGTTTGCACCGCGGCAGGTACAGCTTACTTCGAGCATTGCCACCTGTTTACACAATGGGGTGCGGAATATGCCCCCAAGATTATTGCCGAAACCGAAAACGGTGAGGAGCAAATTTTCGGCTGGGAAACCGAAGCTATGGGCGAGGATTATAAGAACTTTCTTTCGCAGTATTTAATCGATCTCCAAAAATTCTTGGAAAGTGAAAACCTTACCGATAGGGTGTTTTACCACATTTCGGATGAACCACCTGAAAAATCAAAAGAGCACTATAAGGCGGCAAAAGAATATGTTGAAAAATATATTGGTGACACCCTTTGCACAGATGCCGCTTCGGATTATTCCTTATACAGCGAAGGGATTATTAAAGAACTTATTGTTGCAATAAATTTTATCAACCACTTTATTGATAAGTGTGATAATATGTGGTGCTATTATACAGGGGGCGAAACCGATGATAATTTAAGCAGCCGTTTGATTGAAAATCCGTCTTACCGCAACCGTGTGATCGGAATGCAGATGTACCGATACGGTATAAAAGGTTTTTTAAGCTGGGGATACAATTATTGCTACGGCGCAATGAGCTACGGCGTGTATGACTGCTGTTGTACTCCTACAATGACAGGTGACTCCCATGTGGTTTATCCCGGACGGGACGGTACGGCAATTCAGTCACTAAGGCTTAAGGTTTTCGGTGAAGGGATTTATGATATGCGTGCACTGCAGCTGCTTGAATCACTTATCGGAAAGGAAAAAACCTGCACCTTGCTTGACGGGCTGTTCGGCGAAAAGCTTACCTTTAATACTCGCGCTGTTTCGGCAGAACAGCTTTTGCAAATCAGAACAGCGATAAATAAAGCAATTGCGGAAAATTTACCACTTATATAGCATTCATGCTATTAAAATATGATAAATGTGACTGAAGCTATGGCAAAAACAATTTTCTTATAAAAAGTCACTAACTGAAGGAGGTTCGAAAAATACATTTCTTTTACCGGCAAAGTTATAATTTATAAGGAGGATTTACTATGTTAAAAACAAAAACAATTAAAAAGCTTTTAAGTATTTTATGTTGTGTGGCATTGCTTGCGGGAATAATCCCGACTTCGGTTTTTGCAGAGGTTAAAAACCGCGGCGACATTGATGTTATGTCGGTTGATTTTGATAATGACAGCGCACTTGCCACGGGTAAGATAGACGGTGAATTGATTTCAAGCTATAATGGTGATTATAACTGTCTAAACGTGGTAGAGGGAAGCTCCGGCAAATATTTAAAGGCAGAGCTGAACGAAAAATGGAAAAATGACCCTTATGGCTGGCTAGATTGGCACGACAATTTTGTAAGAGAACTTTGGCGTGTAAATGACGGCAAAAGCTTTGTGGTTTTGGAACCCGGCAAAACATACACCGTAACATTCGATTATATGTTGGAAAGTGCAGCATCTGCGCTGGAGGGCTTTTCACAGAATTGGCGTAACTGCATTTATATCGGTTACGGCAAGGGTGAAGATGACTTCGGCACATACGGAAACTTTACACTGGGTGTATCAACCAAAGTTATTGATAATTTTGAGGTTAAAAGCGTTGAATCTGACGGCACTGTAATAAACAATAACACCGGCGCCGCTTTAACAGATACTTGCGGAAATACAGTTAAGGAAGGTCAGTGGAACACCGTTACGTATGAAATCACCCCCGAATCCGGTCGTGATGATTACAAGCTTTACATTTTCTCGAGCATGCTAACCGGCAACACATATTGCTATGATAATATTAAGGTTGTTGAAAAAGACAAAACAGTTTCCCATGTTGATTTTTCAAAAGCGCTTATAAACGGCTCAATTGGTGATTCTGTAGTTGCGGGAAGAAGTGGAACATATAATGCTTTTTCTTCAATTACGGAAAACGATGAAAAAATGTTAAAGATAAGTGTTCCGTCTGCATTTACAGCACCTAACAGTAATTGGGGAATATGCGATTGGGACACAGGTCTTTGGTTCTTAAATAACGGCGATAGCTTTATAACCCTTCAAGCAGGCAAAACATACACTGTAACGGTTCGTTACAAGCTTAACAGCTGCACGAAACAGGTTTCCGAGCTTGATTCAAGTGTAAACTGGCGTCGCAATGCACTTTTGTTCGGCTACGGTACAAAAGCTGCCAATTGGTATGAAAACGGAGATATTACCCCCGGAGACGCGCGTACATATGTTATTGACAGTTTTGACAAGCCCGCTATTGATGCCGGAACACATAAGGACATTAACGGCACAGTTATTAAGGTCGGTCAGTGGACAACGGCAAACTTTGAAATAACCCCGGAAGCCGGTGCTAATGATTACAGACTTTGGATGTTCACACGCATTTTAACAGGCACTGAAATTTATATAAGCGATGTTGTTGTAGCCGAAAAGACCGAGGAAATGGGCATAACCTTTGAAGATACCTCTTACGGTATTGATCCTATCATTAACGGCAATGTTGCAGGTCAAGTAGTTTCCGGAAGAAACAGTGCAACTTACAATGTCTTTTCTGCTGCAGAGGATAGCGGAAATAAGGTATTAAAGGCAAGCGTTCCCAGTTACTTTGTCGGTACGGGTAACTCCGCTTGGGGAATGATAGACTGGGATGCCAACCTTTGGTTTGTTAATGACGGTATGCAATACATAACCATGGAGCACGGAAAGGCTTACAATATAACACTTAAATATAAGGTTGCAAGCTGCACTAATAATGCTTCTGACTTAGCTGAACAAGTAGGCGGCTGGCGCAATACTCTTTCTGTTGGCTACGGCACCGCCGATGGTGACTGGGGTACATACGGTAGTATTGTCCCGGCATCTACAAATATAAAGATTTTAACAGGCTTTGAAAAATCCAGTATTGAGAGCGGTTTTACCGATGTGAGCGGAAATGCTGTGGAAATAGGTAAGTGGAATACTGCAAGTGTTGAAATTACACCTACCGCAAGCGCAAATGATTACAGACTTTGGGTTTGCTCATCCGTGCTTACCGGTACCGAGCTTTATGTTGATGATATTGTTGTTGCCGAAAAGAAAGCCGAAGAACCGGGCGATGATGGCGACGATGATAATAAAGATGATGATCTTCCTCCCATAATCGGAACCGTGCTTGATTTTGAAAAGGACGAGGACGGCAAAAATTCACTTTCCTACGGTACAATTGACGGTGCGATAATAGCCGGCTATAATGACTCCGGTGCACTTAATACCTTTGCGCTTGCTAAGGAAGAAGGCAATTCGGAAAATAATGTTATAAAAATTCAAACCGGACAAAAATTCTCAAGCGGCGAACAGTGGGGTACATGGCACAAGGACTGGGGCGGCAATATTTGGCGCATTAACGACGGTAAGCAGTTCCTTGAGCTTGAAGCAGATAAGACCTATACTGTTTCTTTCAGATATAAGCTTGTATCCTCCTCTAAAGCTACTGACTTATCGCCTAATGTGGGTGGCTGGCGCAATAATCTTTCAATAGGCTACGGTACGGGTACGGGTGATCAATACGGAGACTTTGGCTCTATTGCTCCGTTATACACCTATAACATAACCGTTTTAGCTAACTATGATGCTTCGGATGTTGAGTCGGGACTTTTTGCCGATTCTAATGCTACACCTGTAACTCTCGGTCAATGGAACACCTTTAAAACAACCTTTAAAACGGCTTCTGACGCTAATGATTACAAGCTTTGGCTGAAAGCAACCGCTTTAACCGGAAGCGTTTTATATGTTGATGATATTAAGGTTGAAGAAGGCGGCATAATTGCCGATGATATTCCTGTTATCGGTGAAGATTATCCGATTAACTTTGAACTTAATGATAACGGTTTAAACTCTAAGGCTTACGGTCAAGTAGGCGGAGTTGCTGTTTCAAGCTACAACGACAGCGGAAGCGGTAAAAATGCTTTCAGCATAGCAACCGAGAGTGATTCCTCTTCAAACCGTGTGCTTAAGGCTAAGCTCGGTCGCGGATTTACCGATCCGACCGATAGTTGGGCTGATTGGCACTATGGTTGGGGCCGTTGTATGTGGATATTAAATAACGGAAAAAAAGTAGTAGAGCTGGAACCCGGAGCGGTATATAAAGTTTCGCTTAAATATAAGGTGGTTTCTTCAGGAACAACCGACTATCTTTGTGCTGCACAAGTTAACAGAAGAGCAAGTCTTCAAATAGGCTATGGCCGCGGCAGTGAAGATTACGGTGAATGGGGTAACTATTCCGTAAATTCCAAATCACAGGTTCAGACCATACTTTCAAACTTCAGTCAGGCAGACTTTGCAAATGGTGCAGTGTTTAAGGATTCAAACAATACCGTTGTTAAATTGGGCGAATGGAATACTTATGAGTGCCTTATACCTGTAATTGAGGGTAAGGATCATTATGAATTATTCATTGCATTTTCAGCATTGTATGGAACAGAGATACACTTTGATGATATCGTTGTAACCAAAACGGATTTAGTGCCTGATGTTGATGTTGTTGATTTTGAATCCTCTTATACCGAGGGAATTACCAAGATTACAAAGGAGGATTATACATTTAACTTGGCATCATTTATAAACAAAAAGGGTCAGGTAAACCACGGCGAAGAAATCGTCTTTAATCCCGATGGTGTACGCAGTGGCTTTGCTTCACTCCTTGTGGATTCTTCGAAGGCTTTCCGTGCGGATGTACTTTTGCGGAATGCTGTAAATCCGAACGGTTGGAAAACAAATCCGGGTGAAAGATATGCAATAACATTCTATTATAAAGCCGGCAACGGCAACCCCGGTGGAATGGTAGTGGAAACCGTTCAAGCACCGAATACCTACAATGGTTGGATTGATTTTGAGTCTGTAGATGCAGGCTATTATGAGCTTTCGTCCTGCACGTCGTCAGACGGTTGGAAGCAAGGCACAATAATTTTCGAAAACAGAACAAAGGTTGCGCAGTATATTATTTTCCAGGTCAACTGCGGTATTGCAGATCAACCGAATGCAACAGTTTATTTTGACGATATCTCTGTCAAAAAGCTTACCGACGAACAGATTTACGTTGCTTTTGATTACCGTGACGGTAGAAACACAAGCTATAAAATAGGTGCTGTCGGCGAAGCGCTTGTTATACCCACTCCCACAAGAGAAGGCTACACCTTCGACGGATGGTATACCGATGCGGCATACACTAAGAAGTTTACAGGTACAACCGTACCCGATAAATCTATGATAGTTTATGCTAAATGGAATATTAACCGTGGGCAGACCGTAACGGTGGATTTTGAAAATTATGATTATACGCTTCCTAAAAGCTGCTCAATTACTACTGAGACTGCCGCTTCAGGCAAAAAGAGTCTTAAGTTTGTAAGAGGCGAACAAGGCAAAACCGGCGAGGATTATGTATATTTGCAGTTCGGCAAAGAGCTTGTAACCGTTAATCCGGGGCAGAAATATGCTGTATCGCTTGATTACCGTATTGATGTTGCACCCTACAGCGGTGAAGAACAGCTTAATATTTATATGAAAACCTGCCGTTCCGACGCTAACAATGATCTCGCATTTAATCAGAAATTTGACAGCACTAAGGGCGGATTGTGGGTACCTACCCATGTGCGTACAGGACAGTGGCTACAGTTCTCTGATATAATTGAGGTTGAAGAAACCGAAAATTCCTATGTTCTGGCAATTAAAATAGGTCAGGGACCTTTGGTTCAGGGTTATATTGATAACATTACCATTACACAGGTATATGATGATCAGGGTGTTGTTTTGGTCAATAATGACGCAGGCGGAAATATACCGTATTATATAGGAAAGATAGGAACAAGCACTACCCTTAAAACACCGAAGCGCGCCGGTGATTACCTGTTTAAGGGCTTCTGCGCCGATGCAAAGCTTGCAAACACGATTACCTCTGTCGAGTTCAAGGAAGAAGAACAGCGTGTATACGCTAAGTGGATTTTAGTTAAATTCGGTGAGGATTTCGAGAATTATGAGGGACTTCCCGGTGCGTACTGCTTAGGAAGTGATTATGAGCTTTATAATTCTTCGGTAAAAGGCTTTAACCCTGCAAATGTACACGGCGGCACAACATCGCTTCACCGCAAGGGCGATAAGCATGTATTCCAGGTAGCTCAGGTAATTAATTCCAAGTATACTCTTACTGCAAATACTATGTACACAATCAGCTTCTATGTTAAAATGGATAAAAGCCTTCATAAGGACGGCGCCGTTCAGATAGCCTCTGCATTGTCCTATTTCACCTTAAGTCCTTCTGCAATTTCAGGTGAATGGCAGAATGTTATTTCAATAGAGGATCTGTCCGATGGCGAGTGGCACAAGGTTTCATATACCTTCTGCTCCTTCGGTGTAGGTCTGTTTATAAGAACACCGGGTTATTGCAGCATCTATATTGATGATATAGTTTTCGAGTATGCAGGTGATAATGCTACGGTATCACAGCAGGCGACAGTTAAAAACGAGTATGTTCCGGTATTAAGAAATGCCGATGGTTCACTTGTAAATCAAAAGCTTATTGTAACCGATCCTTCGCTTGCAAATCTGGAGCCAATTATCAGCAATGATTCCGATAACATAAAAGATACAGACAGCAATATTATTCTTTACATAATAATTATCGCCGCGGCGGTTATTGTAATTGCGGCTGCTGTTACGGTAACATTAGTAATTATTAAGAGAAAAAGAAGGGGAGTAATATGAAACATAAAATCATATCTTTAATTTCCGCTTTATTGGCTTTTGTTATGTTGCTTACTGTCGCAGGTTGCGGAAGTAATAATAATACTACAACTGTTAAGCCGACAAATGTGGCTAACAACACCTTGGAGTATATTATTGATAAAAGCTTGGCTTACGCAATCACAAGAAGCGCCGAAGCAGACACCGAAACTGAAGAAATAGTAAAGACAATGCGCACAACGATGCGTAAAAACTTTAACACTGTAATTAAGCTTGTTAAGGATTCGGTTGAGTATAACAAAAATGCTTATGAAATACTTGTAGGTCAAACAAACAGACCCGAATCAATAGCGGCATTAGAGGAGCTTAAGGCAAACAGAGCTAATTGCGACCGAGACTTTATTGTTAAGGTGGACGGCTTTAAAATTGTTATTCTTGCTACTACAGCTTCAGCTTTACAAACTGCTGTGGACTTCTTTGTTGAAACATTTTGTAAAAATGAGGATACCTGGAAGCTGTTAAGGCAAAACTATAAATTCATTTACGAGCATGAGTTTAAAACCGGCGAGCTTACCTTAAACGGCAAAAAGCTTTCTGATTACCGATTTGTGGTTTCAAATGAAGCTTTAGTGGTTTATTATAAAGAAATACAGAATTTCTGCGATATTTATGAGGATGCAAAGGGAACTCGAATTACCATTGTTGACGATACAACCGAACCGCAGGAAAACGAAATAATCGTCGGACCTACTAAACGCTCCGAGAGCATAAAGGACTTGGGTGCAAGCCAATATAAGCTTGAAATGATGGGAAGTAAGCTTTTGATTGACGGTTCAGATGCCGCCGCCTGTGCAAAGGGAGTTAAAAAGCTTACAGAACAGTTGAATAAAGCCTTAGATGAGAATACAGCTGTCGATTTGCCTGCTGACTATTCCTTAAAGGAAGCTTTCAATCCCGATGACGATGATTACAGACTTGTTTGGAATGAAGAATTCAATAAGCTTGATACCAATCTTTGGGTTCCTTATCTTGATAAGCAAGGTGTTATGGATAAAGTTTCTATACGCGATGGCTGTGTGGTTATTCCGGCATACCGTAATGCAGACGGAACTACCAAAAGCCAACAGATTTCAACCTGGCGTACCTTCGGTTTCCTTTACGGTTCAATAGAATTCCGTGCAAAGCTTGGTGTATTTCCTGCGGCAAACGCACTTTGGTTCTTCGGCAGAACGGATATTTATAACGGTAATGTTGTTGAAATAGACCTTTTGGAGGACTTCACCAAAAAGGGAAATGGATTTGATGCCAATGTTCACCGTTATTGGAGTAATATCTCGGCGGCAACAAACAAGTCAACATCATATCACATTGGCACCGATGGCAGCGTGTTAGATAAGCTCAGAGAGTATAAACAGGAAGAACAGCTAAGCGAACGCTTCCATATTTATACATTTACTTGGACACCTGATGAATTATCTTTTGCTGTTGACGGAAAAATCTTTTGGACATACGATGCCTTTAATGATCCTTTAGGCTTAGGAGATGACTTCCTTGATCTCCCGATGGATTCAATTCTTATGAGCTGCGGCTTATCAGCAGACGGCAGTTACGGCTTTAAATGGCAGGAGGGCGATCCTACCTATGTTGAATTGCTGGTGGATTATATCCGTCTTTACCAAAAGCCTTCGGAGAACGGCTACATAATGTATAACCGTGAAATAGTTAAATAATTTGTGTAAATAGTGAAAGACCTCATGTATAATAGTTGTGGTTTGATAACTGCATTACTAAAATACATGAGGTTTTTTACCAATATATGCTATTGTTAATTTATCGGCTTATGTAAATAAAAAATTGACAATGTGTAGAATTCAGATATAATTAAAAAGGAAATATATGGCTGATTCGCGTTACGATTTATCTTAGATTAAAGGACGGATTGTTTTATGGACTTTCCAAATAATTTTATTGCTGCAGGGTATGATTATGCAGATATGGAGCATTTTGTTTCTGCACCGTTTTTTAGAAAAAAATTTATTGCTTCAAAAACGGTTAAGGCAGATGTTGTTATAGGCGCGGCGGGTTTTTATAAGCTTTTCGTCAACGGCAAGGATATTACAAAGGGCGAGCTTGCGCCGTATATAAGCAATCTTGACCATATAGTTTATTATGACAGTTATGATGTAAGCGGACTTATTGGTGAGGGTGAAAATGTTATCGCAGTCCTTTTAGGCAATGGGTTTCAAAACAATTCAGGCGGCGAGGTATGGGACTTTGACAAAGCACCGTGGAGAGGCGCACCTGAATTCGCAATAAAGCTTAGCCTTGTAGCAGAGGATGAAAGCGTTACCGAGCTTGAAAGCGATGAAAGCTTTAAGGTTTGTGATTCTCCTATACTGTTTGACGATTACCGTTGCGGTGAGTATTATGATGCAAGGCTTGAAATCAATAATTTTTACTCGACTGATTTTGATGACAGTGCTTTAAAAAACGCAATAAGGGTAGCACCTCCACGCGGTGAAAAAAGACTTTGTACCGCAGATCCTGTACGTGTTTACGAGGAATTAAAACCTGTATCGGTTACACGTCAGGAAAACGGTTGGCTTTACGATTTCGGTCAAAATAACTCCGGTGTTTGCAGAATTTCGGTAGATGCAAGTTCGGGACAGAAAATAGTCCTCCGTTACGGTGAATGGCTGAAGGACGGCGTTTTGTGCCGTGACAATATCAGTGTTTCTTCGCGGAAAGGTCCTAAAAAAGATTTTTCTCAAAAAAGTGAATATATATGCAAGGAAGGAAAACAAACACACACTCCGAGCTTCATTTATAACGGCTTCCAATATGTTTACGTTGAGGGAATAACAGAAGAACAGGCTACCGAAGATTTGCTTACATATCTGAAAATGAGCTCACTGAACGGGCTTGCGGGAGAATTTACCTGCTGTGATGAGATTGTTAATAAAATTCAAGAGGCAACTGTCCGTTCGGATATTTCTAATTTTAACTATTTCCCCACCGACTGTCCGCAGAGAGAAAAGAACGGCTGGACTGCCGATGCGTCGCTATCGGCTGAACAAATGCTTTTAAATTTCCGCCCTGAAAATTGTTATAAGGAATGGATAAGGAATATTTATAAAGCTCTGAATGATAAGGGTCAACTGCCCGGTATAGTTCCTACAGGCGGTTGGGGATACCATTGGGGCAACGGTCCGGCTTGGGATAATGTAATTATAAATCTTCCGTATTATACTTATATATACCGCGGCGATAAAGAAATGCTTGAAGAGCTTTCTATACCGCTTATGCGTTATCTTAATTACTTGTTTTCAAAATTTGACGAAAACGGACTTATAGCAATAGGTTTAGGCGATTGGTGTCAGGCAGGACGCGATGAATGGGCTTATGACACTCCGCTTGTTGTGACCGACACTATTCTTACCTATGATATTGCAAGTAAAGCCGTGTTTGTTTATGATGTTTTAAAGCAAGAGCCGCAAAAGCAGTTTGCGCTTGCCTTGGCGAATAAGGTGAAAACCGCCTTTAGGGAAAATCTTTTGGACAAAGAAAACGGTGCTGTTAAGGGCAATACCCAGACAGGACAGGCAATGGCAATATTTTACGGTATGCTTACAAAAGAAGAAAAATCGAAAGCGTTTGAGCTTTTGCTCAAATATATAGATGAAGCTGAAGGTCATTTCAACACAGGCGTTTTAGGCGGTAGGGTGATTTACCGTGTACTTGCTGAAAACGGCGAGGTTGATTTAGCCTATAATATGATAGTCCGTCCCGATTTTCCGTCTTACGGTAACTGGATAAAGCGTGGGGCTACCACCCTTTGGGAGGCCTTCATGCCCGAAGGCGGCAGAGTTCTATCCCTTAACCATCATTTTTGGGGTGATGTTTCGGCATGGTTCTATACCTATCTTGCAGGAATGAGAATTAACCCAACAGGCAAGGATATAACAAATGTTGATATTAAGCCGCTTTTCCCCGAAAAGCTTAATAGCGTAAGCGCTTATCACGATACGCCTGTTGGCAGAATTTCTGTAAACTGGGAAAAGCTTAGCGAAAGTAAGCTTGTTTTAAAAATTAAATCAGATAAAAACCTGCACGGAAAAATTGTTTTACCAAACGGTTATGCTTTTTCGGACGGTGTCACAGAAAAGACACTTGATAGCGGAAATTTTGAGTTATTAAAAGCTTGAAATTCAGTCGTCAAATAATTATTTTCTTAAATTGCGAGGTAAATATATTATGAATGGTTATAAGAAACAGCTGGAATTTTTAGATTGGGAATTCGGATTGTTTTTTCATTTCGGAATACGTTCGTTTTATCCCGGACACAAGGATTGGGACGGCGATGATATGTCGCCCGAAAGGTTTAACCCCGAACAGCTTGATTGTGAGCAATGGATTAGAACTGCAAAAGATGCGGGCGCAAAATATGCTATTTTAACAACAAAGCATCATGACGGATTTGCGCTTTGGCCCTCAAAGTATTCAAACTACAGTGTAGCCAACACTCCGTGGAAGGGCGGTAAGGGGGATGTTGTGCGCGAGTTTGTTGATGCTTGCCGCAAGTATGATTTAAAGGTAGGTCTTTATTACTCACCTGCACAGTGGGGCAAGTATTCTATTCCGTTTTCCGACGAAAAAGAATATGACGATTATTTTATAAATCAAATCGGCGAATTGCTTGCAAATTACGGCAAAATTGATTATCTTTGGTTTGACGGTTGCGGAAGTGAAAATCACGAATACGATAAAAAGCGTATCGTTGACGCAATAGGCAAGCTGCAGCCCGAAATATTGACCTTTTGCGACCCTGAGTGGACACCGGGGGTGCGTTGGGTAGGCAACGAAGACGGTTATGCATCTCTTAATAATCCGCTTGTGGTATCAACAACCGACTTTTCAGAGCTTGCAACACAAGAGCAGAAGCTTTCCGAAGCAAAGTTTTTGCCTGCGGAATGTGACTGCAAGCTACGTGACACATGGTTCTATGATTTCAACGAAAACACCATAAAAAGCACTGAGGAGCTTTTCGGAATGTATGAAATGTCGGTAGGTCACGGTTCAAATTTACTGATAAATATAGGTCCGGATAACAGGGGTTTACTGCCTGAAGCGGATGTTGAGCGTATTTTAGAGCTTGGAAAACGAATAAAAGAAAGCTATGACGTACCGGTGCCGTTTACCGAACCTGAAAAAAACGGGAACACTTACACTCTTGTCAATAGTGATGCTTCCGCTTCGGATTGGAGTATTCCGCTTGAAACCCGACTTTCTAATTGTGTTATGATTAAAGAAGACTTAACGAACGGTCAAGCTGTGGAATCCTTCAGTATCTATGGTTACCTGCCTGCATACAAGCATAAAAAGATTTTACTTTTTGAAGGCAAAACTATAGGACATAAGGTAATTTGTAAATTCAGTTCACTCCGTTGCTCAAAGTACGAGATTGTAATAAAAGAGCATAGCGGGGATTATGCCATTAAAGATATAAAAGTATTTTATGTTAAATGATAACGCGTTCGTAATTAGTTAAATGCTTGTTAAACTATCTGCAAGCTATAAATAAAACAAAAATTTCAAGTATTTTAAAGGATGATTTTCATATGTCAACAGTAATAACTCCCAAATATCCTAATTTTCTCCACGGTGGTGACTATAATCCTGAGCAGTGGCGAGAATATCCCGGTATTTTCGAAAAAGATATTGAGCTAATGAAGAAAGCTCATTGTAACTGTATGTCTGTGGGAATTTTTTCTTGGGCTTCTCTTGAACCCGAGGAAGGAGTTTTCACATTTGATTGGTTACAGAAGGTAATTGATACCTTATACGAGAATGGTATTTACACCGTTTTGGCCACTCCGTCTGGCGGTAAACCTAACTGGTTGGTACAAAAATACCCTGAGGTTGCTCAAGTAAATACACACGGAATGCGTGAGCATAACCGTTTTAGGCATAATTTTTGTAAGAGCTCGCCTTTATTCAGGGAAAAGATAAAAATAATTGACGAAAAGCTTGCTGAAAGGTTTGCCAATCATCCGGGAGTTGTAATGTGGCATATTTCCAATGAATTCAGCGGCTCCGGATGTTATTGTGAAAATTGCCGTCAAGCGTTTATCGAATGGCTTAAACAGCGTTACGTAACCCTGGAAAAGCTGAATCATGAATGGTGGAGTACCGTGTGGAGCCATAATTACACCGATTGGGACCAAATTTATCCACCTTCAGAATTAGGTGATACAACTTCTACAGCAATTTGTCTGGATTGGAGAAGATTTAACACATATTTGACGGTTGATTATATGAAAACCGAAATTGACGCTGTAAAAAAATATAATCCCGATATACCTGTCACCACTAATATGATGCCTTTGTTTTTTGATCTTGATTATTTTAAGTTCAAGGATAGCATTGATTTATCAGCTTTGGACTGTTATCCAAGTTGGCACGGACCAACGGACGATATCAGCGTGGCAAGCAGTACTGCACTTTGCTATGATGTTGCGCGCTCTCTGAAACCGGACAGACCTTTTGTACTTATGGAAAGCACACCGAGCACAATGAACTGGAAACCTGCTTCCAAATTAAAAAGACCGGGAGTTCATAAGCTATCCTCGCTTCAGGCAATAGCACACGGTTCAAATACGGTACAGTACTTCCAATTCCGAACTTGCAGAGGCGGTCCTGAAAAATTCCATGGAGCAATTGTAGATCATTACGGAAATGATAAGAGCAGAGTCTTTAACGAGGTTGCAGATTTAGGAAAAACCATAAAAAAAATCGGCGAGGTTTATAATTCTGTCGTTAAAAACGATGTATCAATTCTGTTTGATTGGGAAAACCGCTGGGCATTGGACCATACTGATGGTCCTCGAAATTGCGGAATGAAATATGAACAAACGATAGAAAAGCATCATCGCTATTTCTGGAAAAACAGTATCGGTACGGATATCGTTGATGAGGATTGTGAGATAGATCACTACAAGCTGCTTGTTGCTCCTTTAATGTATATGCTGCGCCCTAAATTCGCCGAAAAACTGCGTAGCTTTGTCGAAAATGGCGGAATTCTTATTCTAAGCTATTTCAGCGGTATTGTAAATGAAAGTGACCTCTGCTATTTAAACGGCTTTCCGGGTCTTATCAGTGATATGGCAGGACTTAATATTATGGAAACTGACGCACTTTATGACGGTCAGACGGTTAGTGTAGAATTTAACGGAAAGGCATATACTGCAAAGGAAATTTGCGACATTATAAATACCGATACGGCTGAAACATTAGGCACATATACATCTGAATTTTACGCTGGAACACCTGCAGTTACCGTTAATAACTACGGAAAAGGTAAGGTCTATTTTATAGCAGCCCGTATGGAAGAAGACTTTATAGACGAATTCTATAGTTGTGTTCTTTCAAATACAGATATTAAGAGCGTTGTATCAGGCGAGCTTCCTTACGGTGTAGTTGCCACAAGGCGTGTGGGTGAAAATTCGGAGTATATTTTCATACAGAACTTTAATGCTTCCTCGGCAGTCATTTCTCTTGAAAAAGCGTATACAGACATTTTAAGCGGTGAAACCGTAACAGGAGAAATTAAAATGCCTGAATACGGAATATTAATACTTAAAGCAGCAATAAACCGATAATACGGTTTTGATATCAATTATATTTTTGGGGGAACGTTTTATGAAAGCAGAAATTTTCAGAACCTGTGCTGATACTAAAGAAAAGCTTGCAAGGCTTGAACCGCAGGAATTTAAAAATGAACCTTTTTCTTTAGATACATTGGAGCAAAAACGCAATGATACCGAAGCAAATCTCATTAACTTGCATCCGGAGATGACATTTGACCGATTTGAGGGTTTTGGTGCCGCGCTTACCGAGGCTTCGGCGGCGAGCTGGATGAAGCTTGGCGACAGCAATAAGGAAGAACTTGTGCGAGCATATTTTTCATCAGAGGACGGAATAGGTTATACCTTCGGAAGATTGTCAATACATAGCTGTGATTTTTCAATTTCGCCTTATTCGTATGTGGAAGAAGGCGATATGACACTTGATTCCTTTGATATTTCAAGGGAAGAAAACGCAGTTATTCCGTTTGTTAAAGCATCAGCAAAGGTTGCGGACAACTTAAAAATCCTGGCAAGTCCTTGGAGTCCTCCGCCGTATATGAAGGACAACGGCGAATGGCAAGGGGGATATTTAAAGCCCGAATTTTATCAGCTTTGGGCAGAGTATATACATAAGTACATTACCGAGATGGGGAAACGCGGCGTTGATATATGGGGTGTTACAACCCAAAACGAAACAAGGCATCATCAGCTTTGGGAATCCTGTGTATTTACTCCCGAACAGGAGGCGGAATTTGTTAAAAGTGCTCTTGGCCCGACACTTAAGGATACAGACGCAAAAATTTTTGTATATGACCATTGTAAGGAACGGATATTTGAACGTTGCTTAAAGTATTACAGCGATCCCGAACTCAAAAATTATATTGCGGGAATTGCCTGTCATTGGTATTCGGGCGACCACTTCGGCGAAATAGAGCTTTGCAAAAAAGCATTCCCCGATAAGGGAGTGATTATGAGCGAAGGCTGTACATTTTCTATGGAAAAGGGAATGTATAAATCCGATGCATGGCAGCAGTCCAAAAAATACGCACATGACATTATCGGTAATTTAAATGCGGGTCTTACATCGTTTATAGATTGGAATATAACCCTCGACGAGAAAAACGGTCCGTTCCATTGGAGAGAGGGCAGATCTTACTGCGATGCGGGTATATTCAGCGATACTGAAAATGATAAGCTGGTTTATACACCCAATTACTATGTAATCGGTCAGTTCAGTAAGTTTATACAACCTGGTGCGGTTAGGATTGGTTTAAGCTCCTACACAACATCACTTGAAACTACCGCCTTTATGAATACAGACGGTAGCATAGCCGCAGTTATTTATAATCCGGATAATTACGAGAAAGAATATATTTTGCGTATTCACGGAAAACTGCTTAAAAGAACAGCACTTCCCAATTCCGTAGAGACGCTGATTTTAAGCGCTGCTGATTGAAGCGACTTTCTGCAGAGCGCCTTAAGCTTGTTAACGACCGATTAACCGTTGAAACGTTTGCCGATGAGATTTTTTAATATAAAAATTTTAAGAATAAGTTATCTTAAAGAAAATTGCATTTCAAATTTTTAGGAGTGTCATTATGAAAAACAGGTATGATGAGCGTGTGTGGGAAGTATTGTTTCCTATTCGTATAGTAAAGCTTTTCGGAAAGGTGACAAACGCTGAAGCTTTACTAAAAGAACAGCTACTACAGGTGAATCTTAATGAGCCTGACTGCACAGTTCTTGAAAATACCGAGGACGGTGAAGAATCAGGCATATTGCTCGATTTCGGCAGGGAAATAAACGGAGCGGCAAGGATTTTAACCTTTTCTTCCCATTCTCAAATGCCTGCTTCGGTTCACATTACATACGGCGAATCGGTCGCCGAATCACTAAGCAAGATTGGCTATAAAAATGCTACAAACGACCACTCGGTGCGTGATACCGACGTTTTTCTGCCGTCATACAGCGATATGACCTTTAATGAAACAGGCTTTAGATTTTTGTATATTCACCTTAATGGAAAGGGTGTAAAGCTTTCTCTTAAAGCTGTAACGGCGGTTTCGGTTTACAGGGATATTCCCGCTTTGGGAAGCTTTCGCTGTGATAATGAAACCATTAACAGAATTTATGATACCGCCGCATATACCTGTAAGCTTTGCCTTCAAAATTATATATGGGACGGTATTAAGAGAGACCGCCTTGTCTGGGTGGGGGATATGCATCCCGAAATGCTGACGGTTCGTACTGTTTTCGGGAATATCCCGATTATGGCAAAAACCCTTGATTTTATAAGAGAAGCCACACCCATGACTAAATGGATGAACAATATGCCAACATACTCACTCTGGTGGATGATAATTGTAAGGGATTGGTACTTCTATACAGGCAACAAAGAATTTTTAGAAAATAACAGTGGATATATTCTTTCCCTTTCAAAAAAGATATGCTCGATTGTTTCGGATGATGGCTCGGACAGTATAGGGTACTATTTTCTCGACTGGCCTACCAACGATACCGAGGCAGGGAAGTACGGTTCCCGTGCATTACTTGTCCTTGCTTTAAATGCGGCGGCTGAGCTTTCGAGATACTGTAACGATATAGCCACAGCTGATTTATGTGATAAAAAAGCTGAAATACTTAAAACCTGCGAATGGAATACTTGCACAGCAAAGCAAACAGCTGCGATGATTGCACTTGCCGGCTGTTGCGATGAAATCATAGCGGCAAGTGAGATACTTGAAGGCGGAGCAGTGGGCTTTTCTACCTTTATGAGCTATTATCTGTTGAAAGCCGCCGCCAAAAAAGATATGACTGCTACCCTTTCGGTGCTGGAAGAATATTACGGCGCAATGCTCAAGCTCGGAGCTACTGCATTTTGGGAGGATTTTAATATCGAATGGGCGAAAAATGCCTCGACGATTGATGAAATACCGGGAGACGGAAAAAGCGATGTTCATGGCGATAACGGCGCTTTTTGTTATAAAGGTTTCCGTCATAGTTTATGTCATGGCTGGTCCTCTGCACCGACTGCCTTTTTAGCCGAGGAAGTATTGGGAATTCATATTCTTTCGGTAGGCTGTAAAAAGGTTGAAATTAAACCGAATTTAGGAGATTTAAGTTGGGCAAAGGGCACATATCCCACGCCATACGGCATAATTTCGGTTGAGTGCAGGCGTTTAGAAAACGGCGAAATTCATACTAAATGGACAGCACCTGAAGAGATTGAAGTTATTGGCGCAATATAATAGGAGATATAAAGTAAAAGAAAAAAGGAATGTTTAAGAGTATAAGGAAACCGTGATTTTAACAATTAATTGCAGTACACCCATTCCGAATGCGCCCGACGAGTTTATATTATCATAATGATAATCCTTTTGCGGTCAGCGATACTGTAAATGTTGAAATTGAATTGGCGGGAAAAACGTATAAAGTACTCACCTGGAACGTGGGAGAGCTTTCCGCAAATTCAAATATTCAGGGGCCGACGGTTAACTTTATTTTGCCGTCAGAAGAGGGTACAAAAGAATTTAACGTCCGTCTTTCAACAGAAAGCAAAAATGCGGATAACAGCTATCGCCTGTTATATCGCTGCAGCGAAAGACCTAAAACAATAAGAGAGCTTAACACATAAGAAAAAACTCATTTTTAAGGTGAGATGTATATGAAAACAATAACACTTAACGGAAAATGGAAACTATCCGGCAAGCCGCAGGAAAGCGAAGAAAGGCCTGTCATATTAAAGGCAGAGGTTCCCGGCTGTGTACAGCTTGATTTATCAAGAGAGGGGTATCTTCCCAAGGATTTGTATTTGGGGGAGAATATTAAGGAAACCGAGAAATTTGAAGACTGGGAATGGCGTTATGAGCGTACCTTTACAGCGCCTGCCGAGCGGGAAAACGTATATATAATGTCTACTGAATAAACCGCAAAACGGCATAAATAGTGACTTTAGCGGTGATTTATGGTATAATAAGTGCAAGGAAAAATGCTTAAAACCGCAAAAAAGCTTGCACTTGGAGTGGGAATATGTACAAATACAAAAGTGGACAGATCAGTATAACAGATTTCGGTCAGCCTATGGGAATGCATCTGAATGAAAACAACCGCTGGGTCAAAAAAGCTGCAATGATCCCGTGGGATGAAATTGAAAAGAAGTATGCCGGACTGTTCAAAAGCAACAAAGGGAATCCTGCAAAACCGCTGCGCCTTGCTTTAGGTGCCTGCATGATACAGGCAGAATACGGTTATTCCGATGAGGAAATCACATTACAGATACAGGAGAACGCCTATCTTCAATACTTCTGCGGTTATGAAGCTTATGACGACGGCAAACCGCCGTTTGATTCATCGAGCATGGTGTATTTCCGTAAACGACTGACGCCGGAAATCCTCGGCGATATTAATGAAATGATACTATCCCGGAACAAGACGGAAGAAGATACCGATGACAATGACGGCAATAATGACAGCAACAGCGGAACTATGATCGTTGATGCGACCTGTGCGCCGTCTCAAATCAAATATCCGCAGGATGCAAACCTTTTGAATCAGGCGCGGAAAAGTACCGAGCAGTTGATTGACCGGCTTCATACTCCCGGAGAAAACAAACCGCGCACCTACCGAAAAAGAGCATATAAAGATTATTTGGCGCTTGTACGTTGCCGCAAACCGGCCGCAAAGAAAATCCGGAAGGCAATAGGAAAACAACTGTCTTATCTTCGCAGAAATCTTGAATCGATTGAAAAACAGCTACAGCAAGGCAAATCCTTGACCTCCGCCGAACAAAACCGCCTGATTGTAATACAAAAGGTTTATGAACAACAAAAATACATGTATGATAACCATACTCATAGTGTTCCCGACAGAATCGTAAGTCTTTCACAGCCTTGGGTTCGCCCGATTGTGAGAGGAAAAGCCGGAAAACCGGTTGAATTCGGAGCGAAGCTTGACATAAGCGTTGTTGACGGCTTTACAAGACTTGAATATTTATCTTTTAACGCATATAACGAAGCCGGAACTTTGAGACAGACTATAGAAAAATACCGAGAAAGAACCGGTCATTATCCTGCTCGGGTTCTCGCCGATAAAATCTACCGCAACCGTGATAATTTGAATTTTTGCAAAGAACACGGCATTCGGTTATCCGGACCGGCACTCGGCAGACCGAAAAAAGATGAGCAACCCGACTTAAAACAAAATTATATTGATGAATGTGAACGAGTGGAAGTAGAACGCCGCTTCAGCCTTGCAACGCAAGGCACTTCGGAAATTTTTGTGTAAAAGGGAATCCAAACAGATAAGAAAATAGATA
>OHFR01000376.1_pt1 | contig 21803 bp, 25 predicted proteins | sample 1567531 | NCBI WGS metagenome assembly OHFR01 (sample SAMEA3879597, study PRJEB24766) | human gut metagenome | biome: human-associated habitat; feature: feces | place: USA | collected 1985/1987
GGAAAAGAATATCTGGACGCAACGCTCAGATTTAGTATGTCAGAATTTACTACAAAAGAAGAAATTGACTATACGCTGGAAACATTATATAATTGTGTACCGATGCTTAGAAAGTACACACGCCATTAGGAGGAAAGAATGAAGTTTCAGACTTATTTGATAAAATATGGAGAAATCGGAATCAAAGGAAAGAACCGTTATATGTTCGAGGATGCACTGGTAAGACAGATCAGGCATTCGTTAAAAGACCTGGATGGATTATTCCATACTTATAAAGCACAGGGAAGAGTTTATGTGGACTGTGAGGGAGAATACGATTTTGAGGAAACGGTAGAAAGCCTGAAAAAGGTCTTTGGCATCGTGGGAATCTGTCCGGTTGTACGCGTTCCGGTGGCTGAACTGGAGCAGTTAAAGAAAGATGTTGTATCCTATGTGGATCAGGTCTATGAGGATAAGAACCTTACTTTCAAAGTGGAGGCAAGAAGAGCAAATAAGCGTTATCCGGTCAATTCTATGGAAATCAACTGTGCAGTGGGAGAAGCGGTACTGGAGGCATTCCCGGAGACAAAGGTAGATGTGCATGATCCGGATGTGAGACTGAATGTGGAAATCAGGGAAGAAGTTTATATCTATTCAAAGATCATTCCGGGACCAGGAGGGATGCCGATCGGTACAAATGGAAGTGCCATGCTGCTTCTGTCAGGAGGAATTGACAGTCCGGTTGCCGGATATATGGTATCCAAGCGTGGTGTTGAACTCGAGGCAACTTATTTCCATGCACCACCGTACACAAGTGAAAGAGCAAAAGAGAAGGTGGTTGATCTTGCAAGACTCGTTTCTGCTTATTCAGGACCGATCAAGCTTCATGTTGTCAACTTTACAGATATTCAGCTTTATATCTATGAGAAGTGTCCACATGATGAACTGACGATCATTATGCGTCGCTACATGATGAAGATCGCAGAACATTTTGCAAAGAAAGACGGATGTCTTGGTCTGATCACAGGAGAGAGTATCGGTCAGGTAGCAAGCCAGACAATGCAGAGTCTTGCAGCGACGAATGCAGTATGTACACTTCCGGTTTATCGTCCGCTGATCGGATTTGATAAGAAGGATATTGTAGAAATTTCTGAGAAGATCAATACCTATGAAACTTCAATCCAGCCATTTGAGGATTGTTGTACAATTTTCGTTGCAAAACATCCGGTGACAAAGCCGAATATTGAACGAATTGAGAAGTCTGAGTTGAACCTTGCAGAAAAGATTGACGAACTGATGCAGACAGCAATTGATACTGTTGAGATCATTGAAGTGAAGCAGGGAGAATAATAGGAAAATGAAAAGCTGCTCCAATGGAACAGCTTTTCTTTACTCTAAAAAATATGCGGACAAGCTACAAAAACAAAGTCCGCATGAGTTGTATTCAGATAGAATTATTTGATGATGTAAGCATCAAGTGCAGCAAGAATATCATCAATATTGCTGTCGGCGTGGATGTTCAGGTCGATCGGTTTGGAAAGATCAAGGCTGAAAATACCCATGATTGATTTGGCATCTATAACATATCTTCCGGATACTAAATCGAAATCATTGTCATACTTGGTAATAGTATTAACGAATGACTTAACCTTGTCGATTGAATTTAATGAAATCTGTACTGTCTTCATTTCAAATCCCTCCTTGAATCTGCAATATTTGAGGTCTGTTACGACCTATGTATATTCTAAGGGATGATAAAGTAAAAGTCAAGGAACATTAGAGGAAAAAAGAGGTAATAACTATGTCAAAAAAAGCTGCATTGCACAACCTTGGATGCAAGGTAAATGCATATGAAACTGAGGCTATGCAGGAAATGCTGGAAAAGGCCGGATATGAGATTGTCCCGTTTAAAGAGGGGGCAGATGTCTATGTGATCAACACCTGTACCGTGACGAATATTGCAGACCGAAAGTCCCGTCAGATGCTGCACCGGGCAAGGAAAATGAATCCGGATGCAGTGGTTGTTGCAGCGGGATGTTATGTGCAGGCACAGGAGGGAAAAGTGGATTCCTGTATTGATATCGTGCTTGGAAATAATAAAAAGAAAGATCTGATCAGGATACTGGATGAATATAGGAAGTCCCGTGCAGAGAGCGGGCGGGAAAAGGAGATACTGCCGGATGTGGAACTGGAAGATATCGGGCATACAAAGGAGTATGAATCCCTCAATCTGACCAGACCGGGAGATCATACGAGAGCATACATCAAAGTACAGGATGGATGCAACCAGTTTTGCACGTACTGTATTATTCCCTATGCAAGAGGAAGAGTCCGCAGCCGTTCCATGGAAGATGTGCTTGATGAAGTACGTACACTGGCAGATAACGGATATAAGGAGGTTGTACTGACAGGAATTCATCTGAGCTCATATGGAATTGATTTTGATAAAGAATATCACCTTCTGGAATTGATCCGGGCAGTCCATGAGATTGATGGAATTGAAAGAATCCGTCTTGGCTCTTTGGAACCGGGGATCATCACAGAAGAATTTGCAGAAGGGATTGCAAAGCTTCCGAAGATGTGTCCGCATTTCCACCTGTCTCTGCAGAGCGGATGTGATGCAACATTAAAGCGTATGAACCGTAGATATACAAGCAGTGAATATGCGGAAAAATGTGAACTTCTCAGAAAATACTTCCCGAATCCGGCATTGACAACCGATGTGATTGTGGGATTCCCAGGAGAGACAGAAGAAGAGTTCAAAGAGTCATATGATTTTGTGGACAGCATAGATTTCTATGAGACACATATTTTTAAATACTCCCGCCGTGAGGGGACAAAAGCAGCTGTGATGCCAGATCAGGTAGATGAACAGATCAAGGCGAAGAGAAGTGCACAATTAATTGAACTTGGTGAGAAAAAGCGTGCAGCATATGAACAGAGTTTCCAGGGAAAAGAAGTGGAAGTACTTGTGGAAGAGGATCTGGAACTGAATGGAAAAGAAGTACAGATAGGTCATACGAAAGAATATATGAAAATTGCACTAGAGACAAATGAAAATCTCAAGAATAGTATCGTAAAAGTTCAAATTGGGAAGGATTCGCAAATTATACATTGAATTTTGAATTCGGTTATATTAGAATTATAAGTAGGGTTTCTGGGTTTCCAGAGCGTTTTGCGCTGTTTGACAGAACAACAGCAAAGCCCTTCGGAAGAAGGAAATAGATACAAGAAAGAGAAGGAGGAAGAAAGATGAGTGATTTAAGTAGTACTCAGTTCTTTCAGGTAGAGCCGGGTCCGCAGATTTCTGCGAAGGATATTTTTGAGATCGTATACAAGGCTCTGAAAGAAAAAGGATACAATCCGGTGAATCAGATCGTTGGATATATCATGTCAGGAGATCCGACATACATTACAAGTTTTAACGGAGCAAGAAGCCTGATCATGAAGGTGGAACGTGATGAACTGGTAGAAGAACTGTTGAAAGCGTATATTGAGCATAATGCGTGGGAATAATCAGACAATGAGAGTAATGGGACTGGACTATGGGACGAAGACTGTAGGTGTTGCTATCAGCGACCCGCTCGGACTTACGGCCCAGGGAATTGAGACAATACAACGGAAAGAGGAGAACAAGCTGCGCCGTACCTGTGCGAGGATTGAAGAATTGATCAAAGAATATCAGGTAGAGAAGATCGTGCTTGGATTTCCAAAACATATGAATAATGATATCGGGGAGCGTGCACAGAAGTCATTGGAATTTCGTGACATGCTGGTTCGTCGTACAGGACTGGAAGTGATCATGTGGGACGAGAGACTTACGACAGTAGCGGCAGAGCAGACACTGATCGAGAGTGGTGTGAGAAGAGAAAACAGAAAGCAATATGTCGATAAGATTGCTGCTGTGTTCATTCTCCAGGGATATTTAGATTCGATTTATATGCAGAAAACAGCAGAATAGAGGAAAATCATATGGAAAAGGCAAAGTTTACTTTCAGTGATGGAAGTGGAGCAGATGAGTTCTTTGTACTTGAAGAGACAAAGATCAATGGTTCCGCGTATATTCTTGTAGTTGATTCAGAAGAAGATGACGCAGAATGCCTGATTCTCAGAGAAGTTGAAGAATCAAAAGACGCAGAGAAGACGTATGAGATCGTGGAAGACGATACAGAGCTGATGGCAGTTTCCAAAGTATTTGAGGAATTGCTGGAAGACGTCGATATTGAGATGTAATTACATGAAAGAAATACGAATGTAAGAGAAACTGCAGACAGGAATACTTTTCTCACTTTTGCAGAAGTGTCAGAAAAAAGTCTGGAGTTCTTTTTACAATATAGATAGGAGGCAGACAGATGGAAGCAGATAAGACACAGAAGCTTCTGAAAGAGAAGTTAAAGGAAAAGGGGCTGAAGGTGACTCACCAGAGACTGCTTGTTCTGTCCGTACTTGAAGAGAACAGTGGGAGTCATATGACAGCGGAAGATATCTATGATCTGGTATCAGAGGATTATCCGGAGATTGGGCTTGCCACAGTATACAGAACATTACAGCTTTTGTGGGATATGCAGCTGGTAGACAGGATTAATTTTGGGGATGGATGTGTGCGCTATGAGATCGGACATTTACTGAATGGGGAGACAAAGCACAATCATCATCACCTGATTTGTAAGAGATGTAACAAGGTGATGCCGTTTGATGATGACCTTCTGGAGAGTCTGGAAGATCATATCGAGAAGGCAACCGGCTTCCATGTCCTGGACCACGAACTGAAATTCTACGGACTGTGTAAAGACTGTATGAAGAAACAGAGATAGTGGAGGTGTATATTTTTTGAAAAAACAGAATAATGGAAAATTGCGTATCATACCGCTTGGAGGTCTGGAACAGATTGGTATGAACATTACTGCGTTTGAGTATGAAGACAGTATTGTTGTTGTAGACTGTGGTCTTGCGTTCCCGGAAGATGATATGCTTGGAATCGACCTTGTAATTCCGGATGTAACCTACCTGAAAGATAATATTTCCAAGGTAAAGGGATTTGTTATCACGCACGGTCATGAGGACCATATCGGTGCATTGCCGTATGTACTCAAAGAGATCAACATTCCGATTTATACAACCAAGCTTACAATGGGAATCATTGAGAACAAGCTGAAGGAGCATAATCTGCTTCGTGGAACGAAGAGAAAGGTTGTACGTCACGGTCAGTCAATCAATCTTGGAAAGTTCCGGATTGAATTTATCAAGACGAACCACAGTATCCAGGATGCGTCCGCACTGGCAATCTATTCACCGGCAGGTGTTGTTGTCCACACAGGAGACTTCAAGGTTGATTATACTCCGGTATTTGGAGATGCGATCGACCTGCAGCGTTTTGCTGAGATCGGTAAGAAAGGCGTGCTGGCACTGATGTCTGACAGTACGAATGCAGAGCGAAAAGGATTTACACAGTCAGAACGTACAGTAGGTATCACATTTGATCACATTTTTGCAGAGCATCAGAATACAAGACTGATCATTGCGACATTTGCTTCGAATGTTGACCGTGTACAGCAGATCATCAACTCTGCTTATAAGTATGGCAGAAAGGTTGTTGTAGAAGGTCGTAGTATGGTGAATATCATTTCTACAGCATCAGAATTAGGATATCTGAATGTACCGGATAATACATTGATTGAGATTGATCAGATGAAGAATTATCCACCGGAGAAGATGGTGCTGATCACAACAGGAAGCCAGGGAGAATCTATGGCTGCGCTGTCAAGAATGGCAGCTGACGTACACCGCAAGGTTACAATTCAGCCGAATGATACGATCATTTTCAGCTCCAACCCGATTCCTGGAAATGAGAAATCGGTTTCACGTGTGATCAATGAACTCTCTGCAAAGGGAGCAGAAGTTATTTTCCAGGATGCCCATGTATCAGGACATGCCTGTCAGGAAGAATTGAAGTTGATCTATTCTCTCGTAAAACCGAAATATGCGATTCCGGTGCATGGTGAATACCGCCATCTGAAAGCAAACGCAGGTGTTGCGAAGAGCCTTGGAATTCCGAAGGAGAATGTATTTATTATGCAGTCCGGTGAAGTACTTGAATTGTGTGATGATTACGCTAAGGTTGTAGATAAGGTTCATACAGGAGCAATCCTGGTAGATGGACTTGGTGTTGGAGATGTTGGAAATATCGTTCTTCGAGACAGACAGCATCTTGCAGAAGATGGTATCATTATTGTAGTTCTTACATTAGAGAGAAGAACGAACCGCCTGCTTGCAGGACCGGATATCGTATCAAGAGGATTTGTCTATGTCAGAGAGTCAGAGGAGCTGATGGATGATGCAAGAAAGGCTGTTTCAGAAGCACTTGAGAAATGCCTGAAAGGAAGACATACAGACTGGAATAAGATCAAGCTTGTGATCCGTGATGCAATGAATGACTATATCTGGAAGAAGACAAAGAGAAGACCAATGGTGATCCCGATCATCATGGATGTGGATGTGTAAGATATGATAGTAGATGAACGTATTATTACATTCATCAATTCTATGGATACAGAGAACAGTGAAATACTGGAGACAATTGAACAGGAAGCTCTGGCGGCGGATGTACCGATCATCCGACGAGAGATGCAGAGTTTCCTGGAGGTTCTCCTTTTGATGAAAAAACCTATGCGCGTTCTGGAAGTCGGAACTGCCGTAGGTTTCTCTGCGTTATTGATGAGTGATTACCTGCCGGAAGGCGGACATATAACAACAATAGAGAATTATGAGAAGAGAATCCCGATTGCGAGGGAGAATTTCCGCAGAGCGGGAAAGGAAGATAAGATTACTCTGATTGAAGGAGATGCGACAGAAGTACTTGCGGAAATGGAAGGAACTTTTGATTTTATCTTTATGGATGCCGCGAAAGGGCAATATATTCATTATCTTCCGAATGTGTTGCGACTGCTTTCGGATGGAGGCTGTCTTGTGTCAGACAATGTGATGCAGGATGGGGATATCATAGAATCCCGTTTTGCGGTAGAACGCAGAAATCGTACAATACATGCGAGAATGCGGGAATATCTGTATGAATTGAAACACAGAGAGGATCTGGTCACATCTATTATTCCGCTTGGAGATGGTGTGGCAGTGAGCATAAAACAAGGAGTAGAAAAATGAGTAGACCGATCGAACTATTGATCCCGGCGAGCAGCCTGGAAGTGTTAAAAACAGCTGTAATTTTCGGTGCTGATGCAGTATATATCGGAGGAGAAGCATTTGGGTTGCGTGCGAAAGCAAAAAATTTCTCTATGGAAGAAATGAAAGAGGGAATAGAATTCGCACATGCACATGATGTAAAAGTGTATGTTACAGCAAATATTCTTGCCCACAACGATGATCTTGAAGGGGTAAGAGAATATTTTGAAGAGTTGAGAGAGATTAAACCTGATGCACTGATCATTGCAGATCCGGGGGTGTTTGAGATTGCAAAAGAGGTATGTCCTGAGATTGAGCGTCATATCAGTACACAGGCGAATAACACAAACTATGCAACTTATAACTTTTGGTATCGCCAGGGTGCAAGTCGTGTGGTTTCAGCAAGAGAATTGTCTCTGAAAGAGATTAAGGAGATCAGAGAAAGAATTCCGGAAGATCTTGAAATTGAGACATTTGTCCATGGAGCAATGTGTATCTCTTATTCCGGACGCTGCCTTCTGAGTAATTATTTTACAGGAAGGGACGCAAACCAGGGTGCATGTACACACCCATGCCGTTGGAAGTATGCAGTAGTCGAGGAAAAGAGACCGGGAGAATATCTGCCGGTCTATGAGAATGAACGCGGAACTTACATCTTTAATTCAAAAGATCTTTGTATGATCGAGCATATTCCGGAATTGATTGATGCAGGAATTGACAGTTTTAAGATCGAAGGACGAATGAAAACAGCACTTTATGTTGCAACAGTGGCGAGAACTTACCGTAAAGCAATTGATGATTATCAGAAAGATCCAGAGCTTTACAAGAAGAACATGCCTTGGTATCTGGATCAGATTTCAAACTGTACTTATCGTCAGTTTACGACTGGATTTTTCTTTGGAAAACCAGATCATGAGACACAGATTTATGACAATAACACATATATCCGAGAGTATACTTATCTTGGAATTGTCGGGGCCGTTGAGAATGGGCTTGCAAGAATTGAACAGCGCAATAAGTTTTCTGTAGGTGAGACAATTGAGATCATGAAGCCGGACGGAAGTAATGTTGAGGCAAAGGTTCTCCGGATCCTGAATGAGGATGGAGAGGAACAGGAAAGTGCACCGCATTCAAAGCAGGTTCTTCATGTAGAACTGAGCGAGACACCAGCTCAGTACGATCTTCTCAGAAGACAGGAAGAGGATAAAGAAGTTAATTCATAGAAGAGTCTTAGAAATTTCAAAAATATTGTCGGAGTTTTCCGATAGCACTTTTTTCGATACGGGATACATAGGAGCGGGAGATGCCCAGTTGTGCGGCAATCTCCCGCTGCGTGTATTCTTCTCCCTGATACAGTCCGTATCGCATTTTCAGTACAAGTTTTTCTCTTGGAGAAAGTTCATTTTCCAGTTTTTCATAAAGCTTTTGAATATTGTCCTTCAGATGAATCCGCTCTGGAATATCTGTTTCTGTAGATTCGATGATATCGTAGAGGTTGACTTCATTTCCTTCCCGATCTGTGCCAATCGGTTCATAAAGAGAGATTTCATGGCTGCATTTTTTTCTGGCGCGCAGATACATCAGGACTTCATTTGCAACCCGCTTGTTGTGGCTTCGTTTTTTGATTGTTTTGCCCAACTAGATATAAGTGTACGTGAGTACCGTCCCACACAACTTTATCAACCAGTATTCTTAGAGTTGTCCGTTTCTCTTCTATTGACATCATATCAAAAGAATCTGAAAAAGAAGATAATTTCTCAATCAATACGTCAAAATTGGCAAGCAATATATTTTGATTTTGTAAAAGTTCATTTAATGTATGAATCTGCTTTTCAATCTTCAATTTTTCTTCGTGAAAGTTATTTATTTGCTTATTGATATGAGAAAAAGCAGGAGTATTGTCTGCCTCAGATAGAGCAATTACAAGATTTTCTATTTTTCTATCAGTATCATGGAGTACTTTCTGTAAGTGGTCTATTTCAGTAGTATTAGATACTTCTTTTGACAGTAATTGCTTTTTCGCATATTTTAACTGTTCGTGGAACTTATCGACATCTTCTCCTTGTGCGATTTCTTTTATTTTGTCACACACCGTTTTATCAAGTAGATTTCCGTCCGGGCGGTTCATGCTACAAAGTTGCCCATGTGATTTTTCTTTTGTTTCACAAAGATAAGAAAAGCGTTTGTTACCATTTTCGTCCAAACTTCGATTCGCTTTTGGTCGCATATAACTTCCACAGTCGGCACAAATTAAAATGCCGGATAATAAGGCGGTATTATCTTTTGGTTTACGATAACTTTTAGATTTGTTTTGTTCTAAAAGTTCTTGTACCTGTAACCATTCTTTTCCTGTCAATAATGGTTTATGTTTTCCTATTGCAACAATCCATTCGGAATAATTGTGTTGTTTATGTGGAATTTCGCTTGCCTGATTGGATTTGTTATATACCATCAATCCATGAGTTCCGTTAAACTCTGATGATTCATTGAAAATCAGTGTTCCTATCTCATTAAAATAACATAGAGTATCTTCGTCAGCAGCAGCATAGGCAGGATTTTTTAAAATGTCACGTATTCCGGTTCGAGAAAAATTTTTCCCATTTCTTGTTTTATAGTGATAATTAAGCAAATATGTTTCCACTTTCGTAAGAGAACGAAATTCTAAAAATTTATCAAAAATCAAACGGGCGAGAGAAAAGTTATCGGAATCTGTTTTCAGTCGGTAAGCAGTACGGATTTTTCCCTCAATGTCAACGGAAGTCTTGGCTGTGCTTATGTAGCCAAGCGGAGTTGTTCCTCCAAGCCACCGTCCTGTTTTAGCAAGAGCCAGCATATTATCTCTGATACGCTCTGCTATCGTATCTCTTTCTAACTGAGCAAATGCGGAGGAAATGGAAAGCATGGCTCTTCCAAGAGGAGTTGTAGTGTCAAAGTTTTCTGTTACAGAGATAAAATTGATGTCCAATCGTTCTAATTCCTGATAGAGAAGAGCAAAATCAATCGTATTACGGCTGATACGGTCTAAGCGATAGCAGACAATCATACTGATTTCATGGTTTCGACAGGCTTTGAGCATTTGTTGAAATTGTGGTCGCTTTGTGTTCTTGCCAGAGAAACCTTCATCTTCATAAACGACAATCTGATTCATATCGGTTATTTGGTATTTATAAGCAATGTGTTTTTTACATTCTTCAATCTGATTTCCAATACTTTCGCCTTTACCTGTGAATTTTGACTTACGAGAGTAGATAGCAATTTTTCCGTTTATCTGTGTTTTCATATCGAACCTTCTTTCATTCCTTTTTCAAAGTTAAGTATAAATGTGATTTTGTAGGATTGCAAAAAGAATTTGATTGTAGTTGTGTCATGCATTCAAATCAACGATTTTGTTATGTAAATTTATTTGCAAATGACAAAACAGTATAAGATTTACTTGATAATATATGAAAAAACGGATATAATTATATCAAGAAAATGATATGAAAGGGTGAAGAAAATGATTATCAAGGCTTCAGCAACATTACGAAACGATTATTCTACTATTTCCAATCTTGCAAGGTCAACGAGTGAACCGATTTATATAACAAAAAATGGCGAGGGTGACGGAGTATTTATGAATATTGATGCCTTTGAGAAAAGGGAGCAGGCATTGGAACTTCGTGCGAAAATCATGCAGGCAGAAGAAGAACGGTTAAACGGAGCAAAGACAAGAAGTATCTCCGAAGCAAGAAAGGAACTGAGAGAACGTGCAGGAACAATATAAAGTTGAGATTCTTCCTACTGCGTGGGAAGATTTGAAAAGTATTGAGGACTATTATTTACTTCGATTCGGTGTGGAATCTGCGATGAAAGTAACAGATCAGATATTAAATAGTATTGAACGTTTGGAGTTATACCCGGATTCTGGTTCGCTTACACCTGATAAATGGTTGAACCGAAAGGGGTATCGCATGGTTATATCTGAAAGGTATGTTTCTATCTATCGACTGATAGAAAAAACAGTTTATGTGTATCATATTGCCGATACACAGACAGAGTACACCAAACTATTTTTGTAAATGAAATTGAATAAGAATTTTAAGCAGAAGAACTGCCCCTCATTGAAAGATTGATGATAGGCAGTTCTTTTACTTATTTGCGTGATGTTGAACGAGGATAAGGAGTTTTCTCATCTGTTAATTCTGCCAAATAATCCATGCTTGTGTTTAAGGCGAGTGCTATCTTTCGGCATTGTTCAAAAGTATAATAACGCTTTCCGTTTTCAATTTTAGAATAGTCACTTTGGTCAATTCCTGTTAGGTGTTGCATTTTAATCTGTGTGTAGCCCCGTTCTTTTCGTAAATCTTTTAATCGAGAAATAAAATCACCCTCTTTTTGTAAAATGTTATCAATTAGTTTAATTATGGCAGTATGACCTATTGACTATTAGGGTGTATTTGACCTAAAATAAAAAGAAAAGAGTTTATAGAAGGAGGAAGTTACATGAAAGTGTGGGGAATTGGTGCATATTTTCCAGAGAAAGAAGGGGACATTACAAAGGAGTGTTTAAAAGAAAATGAACATGACGGAGATACAAGAACCATTTATCAAGAAATGAATGAGAATGTAATAAAGCAGATTATGAATTTATTATAAGGTGGGAGAGAAAAGTAATGAGAAAAAGAATAAATATCATTCTATTACTTATTTGTATGAGTATAAGTATGAGTGCTTGCGGAAATAAGCAGGAAAAAGTGCAGAAAGACTCAAATCAAATTGTGAGAGAGGATAAAAAAGAAGAAAATAGTGAGAAGAAAAAGAAACTGAAAGAGATTCTTGAAAAGGGAGAGAAAGATGCAGAAACAACAGATTTTCAAGGATTTTTTACGGCTTTCCAGAATTTATCTGTTTTTGATACACCAGAGGCATTTTTTACAAATACAGAAGAAATGGAAAAGTTCTTCTATAATACTGCTTTGATTGAAAATACAAAATATGAAAATGTAGAACAAGGTTTTTTGGAACAAGGAAGATTATCAAGAGAAAAATCAGAAGAAGTATTCCAAATTATTAGGAAGATAGCGCAAGAATCCCAAAAGTTAACAGAAGACGTATATTTAGGAAAACATGTGTATGAGGATTCTGATAAGAAGTTTTTGGAAAAGTATAATGCTTTTAGTGAACAACTAGACGAATGGACAGTACAGATAAATAATTATAACAGCGGATATTATGGTGTAGGAGAAGAAACATTACAATTAGGTGAAGCAGAAAGAGGAACATACGTTGTTTCTACATATACGAAATTAGAATCTCTTGACACAGGACTAAAATGGAATCAAGTTGAATGGGTTGATTATGATAATTTAGTTATTCCAGAATTGAATGATTCTGATATGATTTATGCAGATTATTATGAAAAAATCAGGAAAATCGTCAGTAGCCCGTATGGAAATAATGGCAGGGATTCGCAGGGGTTTGAGATTATGCCTGAACTAAGAGTTGGATATGATACAAAACAAGATGATACATTGATAAATGGAAGTCCACGTATGATATTAGAGATTGGAGATATGTGGAATAATGTAGACATAGCAGATTGGCTAAACTACTTTAATAGTGAAGAAGAATTGGCAAATTATTATCTTGATGCTATGGTAAAATGTATGCAGATATTTTATTCGGACTTTGGAATTACAGATGAAATGAGAGACATAATTTCAAATGTAATAGAAGAATCATTCCATTCACAATCTTCTACGGAAGGTTATAATTTTGTAAGTAGCAATAACAAATATGTGATAAAAGTACATGCTGGACAAATTCTTTTTGAATCGGGGAGTGAATAAAGGAACATATTAGTTTGACAACTTTATAAAGAGTTATGTATAAGGGAGATTTCAGAAATGAGAGCTCTCTTTTCTTTTGTAAGAAAAAGACTTGATTATTAGGAAAACAACAGACGAAAATGTGAACAAATTGTAAATAATAAATTTTTGAGGAGGCGTAACCACTCCATTTACGAGTTAGAGAGGAACAGACAAGGTTCTGTACCAAATTAAAGGAGGGTTATGCTATGACCGAAAAAATAAACAATAGCAGTAATACTTATATAAGTAAGGTAGACAAGGTTAAGATAACTTCGGCAGATAATGTCACAATATGTATTACCAATCACATTATTGATGTGACAGTAACAAGAAAACGGAACACTAAAGGATTTTCAGACATCGAAAAGATTGACAAAGACCATTATGTTGTGAAAAGTACAGGGGAGATAAAGGAATATGCTCATGTGGAAAAGTCACAAGAAATGATTGCCAGTAACAGAAGAAAGAGCATGAATAAGAAATTCTCCTATCTCAGACAGTACATTAACATGAATTTTAAGGGAGAGGAGTGTGAAAGACAAATTACTCTTACTTATGCAGAGCCGACAGACGATATGGCGAAATGTAAAAATGACTTCAAGAAATTTTGGAAACGATTTCTATATCGCTATGGAGAAATGGAGTATATTGCAGTATTTGAGCCACATCAAAAAGGAACATGGCATATTCATGTGTTAGTGAAAAAGGATTCTGTTCAGAGATTAAAATTATTAAAGAATGAAGTCGAGAAAATATGGGGAAATGGTTATATCAGAATTTCAGATTTTAGAAATCATAATGATATAGGCTTGTACTTTTGCAATTTATTGGGAGAAGATATTTCCAAAGATAAAAAGAAAAAATCTTCACGATTAGAATACTATCCTCTCCATGCTAAGATTTATACTTCTTCAAAAGGATTAGCAAAGCCGACTCTCTTACATATAGATGATGAAGAATTAAAAGAAATTGTAGGGAACAGAAAACCATGCTTTGAGCAGGGATATTCCATAAGAATGTGTGATACAGACCACGAGGTAAATCGAATTGGTCGTATTACTTACAACGATAAGGTCAATCCGTACAACGAATAAGTAAATCGTAACTTTGATTCTTAAATTGTAAAACTTGCCAGAGAGGAGAATTTTAGTATGGAGATATTACAATTAAGAATACTCAGTTATGAGGAAGTGAAACAGGACGTTACGTCAGTATCTACAAAAGTGAATGAACTATGGACAACATTAGAAGAAACGGGATTTATGAATCCAAGACGTACATTTTACTTTCAGAAAATGTTAGAAGAATTAGAAAAAACTATGAAAGATGTAGAACTAGAAAAAGAACAGTCAAGATAATTGAACTTCAGTCATAAGATAAAAAGAATATGTAAGAGAGGTAGGTATATGGAGATTATTGTACATTATCCGGAGGATAATCAGAATCTCAAGACCTTAGGTGAGCAGATTGCTACACTACATGGGGAATTTATATATTCCTACCTTAACAGGCTTGATTTGTCAACGGAAGAAAAAGTTGCAATCATAGAGGGCATTGAGAAGATGATAAAATAGGGAAAGGGGCAGTCACAAGAACGTGGCTGCCTTTTTCGCTGGGAAGAAACTTCTTTTTTACCTCTGACAGACCGTAATAGCCACTTAGAAGCCTTTGAGAACTTTTTTCTAAGCCCCCTTTGGAAAGACAGGAAAACACAAGGAGAGGACAAGCAGAAATTTTCTCCCGAAGTACCGCTAATAACCAAGCCTTATTATAGAAGAAACTCATTCGAGAATTTTTTGGATAAAGAGAGCCTCGTAAGTCGGTCTTGTCATGCGGTGAAATTCTTTTTCCCAAAGCCGAACTGTTGTCCGATTGACTCCTAACTTGTCTGCTATTTCCTGCTGGGTTAAATGTAGATTTTTCCGATATTGCAGTACCCTGTTTCCTTGTCCGTTATAGAGAAAAAGATGATAGTCGTCCATAAGGTCGGTAACGGGGATGTTGTAGAGTGTAGCAAGTTTTTCTAATATAGAAAGTGGGCAGTATTCATAGCCAACTTCTTCGTAGTGACCGTAATTTGTTCTGTCCATACCGAGATATTTTGCTACGTCTTTTGCGTACATACAGTTTTTATGGCGAAAATACCGTATCTTTTGAGAGGTTTTCTCTAAACAATCGGGAGAGGAATATACAAGAAGATATTTTTCATGTGCGGGAAGCCATGAGGGGATTTTGAAAGGAATAGTGAGGATATATTGGACTTTATAAGTCAGTCTGCCATGTTCTTCTTTATAAAGCAGTGAAAGTTGTTTGGAAAACTGGCGATAGACTTTCCATGAAGAAAAAGGTGTGTCCTTTACCTCTTTTTTCACAAGTGAAGCCAAAGCGGTGGGGTCGCTTTTTCTACACAACGGGAGGCATAGGCAGCCAGACGATTTCCTTTTTCAGGATCGAACGTAATTATAGCTTTGATCAGGCCAATCGTGCCGATGGAAATCAGATCTTCCGGATCTTCACTGGTATTTTGGTATTTCCGTATAACATGGGCAACGAGACGGAGATTGCGTTCAATTAAAATATGCTTGGCTTCCAGATCGCCCTCGGTGTATCTCTGAATGTATTTTTTCTCTTCCGCCGGTGTGAGGGGATTAGGAAATGCTTTCAAGACAGCACCTCTGGATGCATTTAATATAGTTTATGAAAAAATGTGGAAATTGTGCTTTTCCATATGCTCAAGTTCTCGGAAACTGATTGACAAATCGATATTCGGAAGTTATGATATCTATACATTCTCGGAATGTCAGTTCCGAAAATCAAATCCGGCTGATTCAGCCAGAATTTCAGCAGCTTACAATGGGGTGTAAGAAGAACAGGTGCGCTTGTGACTGGGAAAAGGAAGGAGCGCATATGAGTTTTAGTACAGTAAAATCCGCGGCAATGGAAGGGCTTGCGGTAGAAATGGTCTATGTGGAGGCGGATGTCAGCAATGGACTTCCGATTTTTCACATGGTGGGATATCTGTCATCAGAGGTGAAAGAAGCAGCAGAACGCGTACGGTCTGCAGTCCGGAATTCAGGTCTTGAATTTCCGGCGAAACGTGTGGTGATCAATCTTTCGCCGGCAACTATGAGGAAAAGAGGAGCGTCATTTGATCTTCCAATCGCAGTGTCGATTCTGACGTCACTTGGCGTTTTACAACAGAATAGAAGAATGAAAGACTGTATGATCATCGGAGAACTGGGATTGGATGGACAAGTCAGAAAAGTTCCCGGGATTCTTTCTATGGTATCAGAGGCAAAGGTACAAAAAGTTACAAGCTGTATTGTTCCGAGAGAAAATAAAAAGGAGGCAGAACTTGTAGAAGGGGTTCGGATCATTGCAGTTGGAAGTCTCAGGGAATGTATCAGTTATTTGGAAGATGGAGACAGAACAGGTGGAGAACAGAGATATCTTGGTGAAAAAGAGGCTGATAAAATAGAAGACAGAGGAAAAGTGGGAGAAGAAGTACCTGATTTCGCAGACTTATATGGTCAGGAGAATGTTCGTCGGGCAGCGGAAATTGCTGTGGCGGGAGGGCATAATCTACTTATGGTCGGACCACCCGGAAGCGGGAAGACAATGACCGCAAAATGTATGGCAGGAATTCTGCCGCCGATGAATTATGAAGAAAGTATGGAGCTTACAAAGCTTTATAGTGTTATGGGAATGCTGGATGGAAAGGAACCACTGATTTCCAGAAGACCTTTTCGAGAGGTACATCATACTGCAACGAGAGCAGCGCTGATTGGTGGTGGGATTGTTCCAAGACCAGGAGAGATCAGCCTGGCGCATAGTGGTATTCTATTTTTGGATGAACTTCCTGAATTTAAGAGAAGTGTTCTTGAAGTGCTCAGGCAGCCATTGGAACAACGCAGCATACAGATCACAAGAACCAGCGGGAATTATATCTTTCCGGCCGATTTTATGCTTGTGTCTGCCATGAATACGTGTCCTTGTGGGAAATTCCCATCAACAGCCTGTAGTTGTACGCCGGCACAGATCCAGGCGTATTTAAGTAAGATCAGTCAACCGTTTCTCGATCGGATTGACCTTAGTGTTGAAGCTTCTAAAGTGGAATATCGGAATCTGGTGAAAGAGTCTGTTTCCTGTCCGGAGTCTTCGGCGGTGATTAAAGCGCGGGTATGTGAAGCAAGAAAGAGACAGAAGATTCGCTACCAAAACACGAAGATCCAGTGTAACGCAATGCTTCATGGTGCAGAATTGAGTAAGTATTGCAGATTAAACGGAGAAGAAATGCGACTGATGGGGCAGGCTTATGATGTACTGAATCTGACGGCGAGGTCTTATCACCGAATCTTAAAGGTTGCGAGAACGATTGCGGATTTAGATTACAGTGAGGAGATAAAACTGGAACATTTACAGGAGGCGATCGGTTATCGGACATTGGACAGGAAATATTGGGGGAGGTATGTATGATGTGTGAAGAGATGATTTTTGAATACTGGTTTTCTACGATTCGAAAACTATCTGCAAGAAAAAAGTATCTGCTCCGAGAACTCATAGGAAGTGGAAAGAAGATATATTATATAGAAGAAACTGAAATTACAGGAATTGAATTCCTTACAGAGGAAGAAAAAGAGGGATTAAAAAAAGCCCGGAAAGAGAAAACGAAAGAACAATTAAAAGAAGAGTTTTACAAAATGCAGGAACATGGAATCGAATTTATTCCATTTTTTTCAAAAGAATATCCTCCGGGGCTGGCTGAGATACCAGATCCCCCATTTGCTCTTTTTGTGAAAGGAATATGTCCGGGAGCCAAGAAGAAGGCAGCAATTGTCGGAGCAAGGGGTTGTAGTGGATATGGAGAACATTATACAAGAGAATTTGCGGAAGTACTGGCGGCAGCAGGTGTTGATATCATCAGTGGCATGGCGAAAGGAATCGATGGAACAGGACAAAGAGCAGCGTTGAATGTAGGCGGAAAATCTTATGCTGTTTTAGGGAGCGGAGTGGATGTCTGTTATCCAAGAGATCATATCGGTTTATATATGGATATCATAGAACACGGAGGCGGAATCCTTTCGGAATTTCCACCGGGAACCCCTCCGCTTGCAATGAATTTTCCAATGAGGAACCGGATCATCAGCGGACTGTCAGATGCAGTTCTGGTAATGGAGGCAAGGGTGAGAAGTGGCTCTTTGATTACAGCAGATATGGCACTGGAGCAGGGAAAGGATGTTTATGCCCTTCCGGGACCGCTGGACAGTCCTTTGAGTGCCGGGTGTAATCACCTGATCCAACAGGGTGCCGGAATCCTTCTGAATCCTGAAAATCTGCTGGAAGAATGGGGGATTGAAACAAATGTTTTGTGCAGAAACACGGAGATAAAAAACGAGAAAAATAAAAAAGTGCTTGAAAGTACAGATGATTTGGTGTATAGTTGTGTCGGTTTGTATCCTAAGAATGTGGATCAGATTGCGCAGGAATCTCGGGTGGAGATCAGAAAATTGATGAGCATTCTTGTTACACTGGAACTGCAGGGATACATTCGTGAAATAACAAAGAATTATTATATCAGAATAAAATAGGAGTATAGTTTTTATGGCACATTATCTTGTAATCGTGGAGTCTCCTGCAAAGGTGAAGACGATTAAAAAGTTTCTAGGAAGCAATTATACAGTTGCAGCGTCACAGGGACACGTCAGGGATCTGCCGAAAAGTCAGCTTGGAATTGACGTGGAGAATGATTACGAACCAAAATATATTACCATTCGTGGAAAAGGAGAGATTCTTGCAACGCTCAGAAAAGAGGCGAAGAAATCAGACAAAGTTTATCTTGCAACCGACCCTGACCGTGAAGGAGAGGCTATTTCCTGGCATCTTGCTGCTGCCTTGAAGCTGGACGAGAAGAAAATGCGCCGTATTACATTTAATGAGATTACAAAGAATGCTGTGAAAGCATCTTTGAAAGCACCACGCGATATTGACATGGATCTTGTGGATGCACAGCAGGCAAGAAGAGAGCTTGACCGTATGGTTGGATATAAGATCAGTCCATTGCTTTGGGCAAAGGTAAAGCGTGGGTTGAGTGCCGGACGTGTACAGTCAGTCGCACTTCGTATTGTTGCAGACAGGGAAGCAGAGATTGATGCATTTATTCCGGAAGAGTACTGGTCATTGGATGCACAACTGAAAGTAAAAGGTGAGAAACGTCCTCTGACAGCGAAGTTCTACGGAACAGAGAAGAAAAAGATGACGATCCATTCAAAAGAAGAGATGGACGAGATCTTAAAGAAATTAGAGAACGAAGAGTTCCAGATTACAGATATCAAGAACAGTGAGAGGACGCGTAAAGCACCACTCCCATTTACGACAAGTACGCTGCAGCAGGAAGCTGCCAAGGCATTGAACTTTGGTACACAGAAGACAATGCGTATTGCACAGCAGCTGTATGAAGGTGTGGACATTAAAGGGAATGGAACAGTCGGTGTGATTACTTATCTTCGTACGGATTCTACACGTATTTCAGAGGAAGCTGATGCAGCAGCAAGAAGCTATATTGCTGAGATTTACGGGGAAGCATATGTAGCAGAAGGAACAAAAACAAAGTCTGCAGATAAGAAGATTCAGGATGCGCATGAGGCGATCCGCCCGACAGATATTACACGCACACCGGCAGCAATCAAGGATTCATTAAGCAGAGATCAGTTCCGTCTGTATCAGCTGATCTGGAAACGCTTCACAGCAAGCCGCATGCAGCCGGCGAAGTATGAGACAACAGCAGTCAAGATCGGAGCCGGTGAGTACTGCTTTACTGTATCAACAGCAAGGGTTGCATTTGATGGATTCCGCTCTGTATATGTAGAGGCAGAGGAAGAGAAGGAAGAGAGCAATGTACTGGTCGGACATCTTAGCATGGATTCTGTTCTTACAAAAGAAGAATTTGATCCAAAGCAGCATTTTACGCAGCCGCCGGCACATTATACAGAGGCGAGTCTTGTAAAGACAATGGAAGAGCTTGGGATCGGACGTCCAAGTACCTATGCCCCAACCATTTCTCTGATTCTTGGAAGAAGATATATTACAAAAGAAGGCAAGAATCTTTATCTGACAGAGATTGGTGAAGTTGTTAATAATATTATGAAACAGTCATTCCCAAGTATTGTAGATGTTCATTTTACAGCGAATATGGAAGGTCTTCTTGATATGGTTGAAGAAGGAAAGGTTCCGTGGAAGGAAGTAATCCGTAATTTCTATCCGGATCTTGAGGAAGCTGTTGAAATTGCAGAGAAAGAGCTTGAGGAAGTTAAGATTGAAGATGAAGTAACAGATGTGATCTGTGAAGAGTGCGGTCGTAACATGGTGATCAAATACGGTCCGCATGGTAAATTCCTTGCATGCCCGGGATTCCCGGAATGCAGAAATACAAAACCATATTTGGAAAAGATCGGAGTTCCGTGTCCTGTGTGTGGAAAAGAAGTTGTTATCCGCAAAACGAAAAAGGGAAGAAAGTATTATGGATGTGAGGATAATCCGGAATGTGAATTTATGTCCTGGCAGAAGCCATCCAGTAAGAAATGTCCGGAATGTGGTGGATACATGGTAGAAAAAGGCAATAAATTAGTTTGTGCTGATGAAAAGTGCGGATATGTGGAAACAATTAAGAAAGAAGATTAAATATTTCAAAAAACAGAAAAACACAACGTTGCTATTTTCTGAATTGTATGATAATATAAGCTAGTAAGGAATTTGAAATTTGATTTGTGTATACAACTTGGGAAATAATAGTTACTGTTTGCTAAAAGTAGTGAATAAGAGCAAATCATGTGGAGGAGACAATGAGCGTACAATTATTGGATAAGACCAGAAAGATTAATAAGTTGCTGCATAATAATAACTCCAGCAAAGTTGTGTTTAATGATATCTGTGCGGTACTGACAGAGATTTTGGACTCAAATGTGCTGGTAGTCAGCAAGAAGGGAAAGATTCTTGGAGTCAGCAAAAGCAATAAGGTGAGAGAAATCAGTGAACTGATCACAGAATCTGTAGGATCTCATATTGATAATATGCTTAATGAAAGATTGCTGAGTGTTCTGTCTACAAAAGAGAATGTTAATCTGCAGACACTTGGATTTACAGCTGATGTATCCCAGGGATATCAGGCGATCATTACTCCGATCAACATTGCAGGAGAGAGACTTGGAACTCTGTTTTTATACAGAAAAGAGTCCATGTACGAAATTGATGACATCATTTTGAGTGAGTACGGAACCACTGTTGTCGGACTTGAGATGATGCGTTCCGTCAACGAGGAAAATGTGGAGGAAAACCGTAAGGTTCAGGTGGTTAAATCCGCATTCAACACGCTGTCCTTCTCCGAACTGGAAGCCATCATCCATATCTTTGATGAACTGAACGGGGATGAGGGCATTCTGGTTGCAAGCAAAATTGCAGACCGCGTCGGCATCACAAGATCCGTCATCGTAAATGCCCTCCGCAAATTCGAGAGCGCAGGCGTCATCGAGTCCCGTTCCAGCGGTATGAAGGGAACGTATATTAAGGTATTAAATGATTATATCTTTGATGAACTCGACGAGATCAAAGCAAGAAAGAACCTGAAAGGAAAGGGCGATGCCCATCCGGACGAGGCGAAAAAATAAAAAAGTGGAATGTAGAAAAGAATCGGAGCCGTTTAAGAATGGCGCCGTTTCTTTTTGTGCAAAAAGCATTCGGGGAGCGGAAAAAAATGGTATCATTCCCGTTTTTAGGAATAAACTATAATTAGATTCTAAAGAGAGT